>JAEEGL010448727.1_pt1 | contig 13357 bp, 11 predicted proteins | sample 9134231 | NCBI WGS metagenome assembly JAEEGL01 (sample SAMN16246548, study PRJNA631951) | gut metagenome | biome: gut microbiome; feature: rumen; material: fiber-attached | host: Bos | place: Iran: Karaj | collected 2018-10 | reverse complement strand
GTGTTTGAAATCTGTAAGGAATATATCGGGATCCGTGAGTCCATGCGGGATTACATCCGCTACCTCATGAAGGAAGCGCATGAAACGGGAGCGCCTCTGATGCGGACCCTGTTTTATGAGTACCCAAACGATGCAGAAGCGTGGAAGATCAAGGACGAGTATCTGTTTGGTGATAAGTTTTTGGTGGCGCCTGTTTTAAGCGCAGGCGTGACTTCAAGGGATGTTTATCTTCCGTCAGGTGCCCGATGGAAAAATCAGACAGACGGAAGTGTGTATGAGGGCGGATGCACAGTATGTGCGCCCGCGCCGCTAAGCGTGATCCCGGTATTTGAAAGAATACAGTGAACCATGGGGATCATGGAAGGAACTGATCGATGATCGCGTTGATCGACTTGTAAAGATAAGGTTTGAGCGTTTCGATATCTACAGGCTGGCTGTAAAGAATGGAGGAGTAGATGCTGCTGCCTACCAGTTCGATGATCATGTAGAGCATGAGCTTCGGATCGCTGATCTGTCCCTCGGTATCCTGCACCAGCTCCTGATAGGCATCATGGATCGAGGGATATTCCACGATCTGCTCGTTTTCCATTGTAAAATGATAGAAACCGAGACCGAGATTCTTGGAAATGAACATGAGCAGCAGTTTATTTTCTGCCAGAGAAGTGATGATGTCATCCACGATGAAGAGCAGCTTTTCCCGGTACCCGGTCAGCCCTTTTTCATGCAGCCTTTCCATGGCGGCATCAAAGAGTTCCGTGGAGCGGTGCACCATCAGCTTGTTGTTGATGTCATATTTATCCTTAAAATATAAGTAAAAAGTGCCCTTGGCTACACCGGCCTGTTCAACAATGTCCGCGATGGACGTGTTGTGCAGGCCCTTTGTTGTGAAGAGTTTAAAGGCTGTATTCAGAAGCGCCTCCCGCTTCTGTTGTTTGTTCTGAGCGACTTTTCCCATATCGGATGATCCTTTCTGAGTACGATTTTCTCACTGTTTTATGAAAAAAGCAATAAGTTGAAAAAAAATATTGACTATTGGTCATTTTTGTATTATAACAATCGTGTGAGAAAAATGAACAATGGTCAGTTTTTAAAAGAAGGTGCAGTGAATGAAGAAATTTGCTAATGCAGTGGTAAGGTCCAGAGTGATGATCGTGATCATTTCGTTGTTGCTGCTGATCCCGTCGGTGATCGGCTATCTGAAGACGAAGGTCAATTACGACATCCTCTACTATCTGCCGGATGAGATCGAGACAATGGTCGGGCAGGACATTCTGGTGGACCAGTTCGGAAACGGAGCGTTCTCGTTCCTGATCGTTGAGGGAATGGATGAACGGGATGTTTCAAATCTGAAAGAAAAAGTCAAACAGGTGGACGGCGTTTCGGACGTGATCTGGTATGACAGCATCGCGGATCTTTCGATTCCCATGACCATGCTCCCGGACGATCTTTACAAGGCTTTCAATAACGGCGACTGCACGATGATGGCCGTGATCTTTTCGGACACTACTTCGGCAGACAGGACGATGAAGGCGATCGGAGAGATCCGGAAGATATGCACGAAGCAGTGCTTCTTAAGCGGAATGTCCGCCGTGGTCGTGGATACGAAAAACTTATCGGACAAGGAAACGCCGCTGTATGTTTTGATCGCGGTCGTTCTGGCAACGCTTGTGCTTGGCGTGACGATGGATTCGTTTCTGGCACCGGTCTTTTTCCTGATCGGGATCGGCATGTCGATCATATACAATCTTGGAAGTAACATTGTGCTCGGTGAGATTTCCTATATTACGCAGGCGCTGACGGCGGTGCTGCAACTGGGCGTGACAATGGACTATTCGATCTTTCTCTGGCACAGCTATGAGGAGCACTTAAAGGATGGATCGGTTGACCGGAAAGAAGCGATGGCTTCGGCGATCGCAGATACCATTACTTCCGTTGTCGGCAGCTCGATCACCACGATCGCAGGTTTTGTGGCCCTTTGTTTCATGAGCTTTTCCCTCGGTATGGACTTAGGGATCGTGATGGCAAAAGGCGTGCTGATCGGTGTGATCTCCTGCGTGACGATCTTACCGTCCATGCTGCTTTTATGCGACGGTGCGATCAGGAAGACAGGCCACAGACCGCTGCTGCCGGATCTTCCGAAGTTGTCGGCCTTCATCGTTAAGCATAAATGGATCTTTGCGGTTCTGTTCATAGCGTTGCTGATCCCCGCTTTTTACGGCTATCAGCGAACAGGGGTCTACTACAACCTGGACTCGACGCTTCCGAAGGACCTGCCCAGTATCATCGCAAACGAGAAACTGGATGAGAACTTTGATATGAACTGTACGCACATGCTCCTCTGTGATGTTGATCTGCCGCAGGATCAGACGAACCGGATGATCGAAGAGATCAGAAGCGTGGACGGCGTCAAGGATGTGCTGGGACTGGATTCGATCGTCGGACCCATGGTGCCCTCGGACATGATCCCGGAGGAACTCAAAAACGCCCTGCAGAGCGATGAATACAAACTGATGCTTATTTTATCCGAATACAAGGTGGCAAGTGAAGAAGTCAACAACCAGTGCGATGAGCTGGGACAGATTGCAAAACGTTACGATCCGAAGGCCATGCTGGTGGGAGAAGCGCCTTGCACAAGGGATCTGATCCGGATCACGGACCATGACTTTGCAACGGTCAACGAAGTGTCGATCGGAGCGATCTTTGTGATCATTCTGTTTGTGTTCAAATCCCTTTCCCTGCCGCTTGTTCTGGTCGGGGTGATCGAGCTTGCGATCTTCATCAATATGGGAATTCCGTACTATACCGGCACGGTCCTTCCGTTTGTTGCATCCATCGTGATCGGGACGATCCAGCTGGGGTCCACCGTTGATTACGCGATCCTGATGACGACCAGATACAAACAGGAGCGCGGGGCCGGGAAGGACAGAAAGGAAGCGGCGCTCATTGCGCATCAGGCCAGTATGAAATCCATTGTCGTCAGTGCGCTGAGTTTCTTTGCCGCAACCTTTGGCGTCGGCCTGGTCAGCAACATCGATATGATCGGTTCTCTTTGCACGCTGATGGCAAGAGGCGCCCTGATCAGCATGTTTATCGTGTTGACGATGCTGCCGACGATGCTGCAGCTGTTTGATCCGCTGATCTGCGTGACATCGTGGAAGTTTGCACCATATACATTGTTTCATAAAAAAGAAACTGTCAAGCACCGTACAGATCCGGGCAAGACAGTGTTGAAGGCATAAAAGGAGGTAGAAGATCATGCGTGGAAAAAAGGAAATGGCTTTATTTTTAACATCGGCAATGATCCTGTCGCTGCTTGCGGGATGCAAAAACGAGGCGCAGGCGCCGGAAGAGATAAAACAGGAGACGCAGCAGAAAAGTGAAACGGACGAAAACAGACTGATGGATGCGATGACAGCCGTATCCACGGTCGGTGCACAGATGGCAAAGAAGCAGGAGACAGTCTATGTCAAAACGAATGCCTGCGGCGGCGTGGATTCGGTCGTAGTAAGTGACTGGCTGAAAAACAGCAGCAATTCCGGCGAACTGATGGATGAGTCGGAGCTTAAGGACATCAAAAACGTGAAGGGCTCGCAGCAGTTTGAAAAAAAAGGGGATCAGATGGTCTGGAATGCATCCGGTGAAGATATCTATTATCAGGGCACTACGGATAAAGACCTGCCTGTTGATGTGCAGATTTCCTATCAGCTTGACGGCAGAGAGATTTCTCCTAAAGAGCTGGCCGGTAAGAGCGGGCATGTGAAGATCAAAATGAATTATGAAAATCACGACAGAAACCAGGTGGAGATCAACGGTGAAAAAGAAACGATCTATACACCTTTTGCAGTCATGAGCGGCATGATGCTTGATACAGCAAAATTCAGCAATGTTACGGTCACAAACGGAACAGTCATTTCCGACGGCAATAAGGACATCGTGGTGGGCATGGCTTTCCCGGGGCTTGTTGACAGTCTGAACGGCACAAAGGTTTCGGATGCCACGCTTCTTACCAAGATCGAGGACGAGATCAGGATCCCGAGTGAGGTGAGTGTGGAAGCCGATGTAAAGGATTTTGAACTGGGAATGACGCTGACAATGGTCAGCTCCGACGTAATGGGTGCACTTGGTCTGGAAAACGTGGATACGGAAAAAATGCAGATGCCTGATCTGCGAGCTTCCATGGAAGAGTTCAAAAATGCAGGTACCAGACTGGTGGAAGGAAGCGGACAACTTCGTACAGGCGCAGGAGCACTTTCAAACGGAGCCGGAGAACTTGCAAAGGGCAGCGGAGAATTATATGACGGAGTCATCAAATATACCGGCGGTGTCGGTGAACTGTCAAACGGCGCACAAAAGCTCCATGACGGAGCCGGCAGACTGGATGATGGGATCGGCACGTTAAAGAACGGGATCGATGAAGTGGATGCAGGCGCAGGTGCCCTGAGCGATGGGATCGGAAGCGCTGCACAAGGCGCCGATCAGGTCAAAAACGGCGTCAATCAGATCAATAACGGTGCAGCCGGACTCAAAGACGGAGCCGCGCAGGTATCGGAAGGTCTTAAGGGACTGCAGTCGCAGGTAAGCTCGCTCTCGCAGTTAAAAGACGGACTGGGGCAGGCGGCATCCGGTGCCGGACAGATCCGTGATGGTCTGAATGCACTTGCGGAGAAACTCAATGCTGCGGCTTTTTCGGAAGTGAGCGGTGTTTCCGAGGTTACGGGTGAAGGTATTTCTGCTCCGGATGCATCTACGGCCGGGACCGTGGATCATGTTTCCATCTCCGTATCAACGGACGGCATGGATGAGGATGCGGCAGCTGCAGTGGCATCGGCGGTAGCGGAGGCTGAGTCTCAGGCAAATGCACAGATCGATGCGGCAAACGCGCAGATCGAATCGGCAAATGCCACGATCGGAAATCTCGCAGCAGCAATAGACGGCGCAAACGGACAGATCAGCGCGGTAGTGGATGCAGCCAATGCGCAGATCGGCGCGGCCAATGCACAGATCCAGATGGCGAATGCCCAGATCGGCGCAGCACAGGGAGCGTTGCAGATGGCTTCAGCAACGGCATCGCAACTGGCCTCTGCAGCAGGAAGCCTGTCAGACAGTCTGTCCGGCATGCAGGCGGCTTTGGATGTGGATGCATTAAACGCCGGGATCGGAAAGCTCTCAAGCGGTGCCGGCAGCGTGGCTGACGGTGCGGCACAGTTATCAGCAGGAACGGAAAAATTAAACGGCGGCGCTGACTCGTTGAGTGAGGGAATGCATAAACTCTTCAGCGGGGCCAAAGATCTGAAATCCGGAACTTTAAGACTTTCAAACGGTGCATCCGAACTGAAATCCGGGTCTTCTGAACTCAGAGGAGGAACCGGCACACTGCTCAGCGGTACGCAGGAACTGAACTCAAATTCGGCCTCTCTGATAGACGGCTCGAAGCAGCTTGCAAACGGAGCAGGGGAACTGGCAAGCGGTGCCAGTGACTTATATGCAGGCGTGCAGAAATTAGACGAAGGCATGGTACGGTTCGACGCGGAAGGGATCTCCAAACTGACGGAACTGTTTGATACCGATCTTGACAGCATGGAACAAAGAGTCAAAGCCATCAGCGATGCCGGCAAATCATACAAGTCCTTTGGCGGCAGTTCCGCAGGTGAGGAAGGATCCGTGCGCTTCGTGATCGAATCTGCACCCGTCAAACACGAGTAACAGTGCGCCCATGCGTGGTCCCATGGGGACGGGGTTAGTGGCTCATTTTCGGAATTTTCTGAAAATGAGCCACTAACCCCGTCCCCGAGGGCTCATAGCTGTTCCGACTCACCCAGGGACTACCAAGGGTTTATTCGAGATTCAGCCGTTTTGTCATGCCATGATCCATGATGAAGAACGTGACGACACCAAAGACTGCTGAGATCAGCATGATCGAGATCCAGAAGAAAGAAGGGATCGCAACGATGCCGTCAGGTGAGTCATTATTGAAGACATAGTATACGAACTGCGGGATCAGCGTGACCCAGGAAACCACCATCATGCAGGTGGTGATGATCAGATAGCTGACTACCGCGCCCCAGACCTTGTGCCGCTTCCAATACTGGCCGAGCACGATGGATGCAAAGACCATGATCAGACTGACCAGAGTGCCGAAGATGCTGTAGAAGATGACCACAAGGAGCTGCACCGGATTATCGGCCCCATACATCTGCATGTAAAAATCACTCGCATTTAATGTGATGTCACTTGCAAGGGCTGCCATCATACGGGTGCTCACCATCATGATGCTAAGCTGCATCAGCACACAGAGCACGATCTGGCAGAGACCGTCCACGATGATATGTGACCAGTAGATCTGCCTTGCGCTGACCGGCAGCGTATGTGTCAGATATCCACGGTCGCCGTAAACCGTTTTGTAGAACCGGATTCCGATGATGATCGTAAACCCGATCGAGACACCGGAAAGGATCATATAATAGATCATCAGCCCGAACATGATCGACATGAACAGCAGAGGATTGCTGTCGGGATCAAGCTTTGAAAACTGCGCGGCGGAGAAATATCCCACACACGATGCGACGGCCATCAGCCCTGCAAAAAGCAGAAATTTCTTATAGATATAATTCCATTCGTATTTCATCAACTTGCCTAACATGCAAACACCTCCCTGAAGATCGCATCCAGCGATTTCCCTTTTTCTTCGCGAAGATCCTCCACGGAAGAACTTAAACGGATCGCTCCGTCCTGGATCAGGATCACATCATCCAGGATATTCTCCACATCGGAGATCAGATGCGTGGAAAGCAGGATGGATGCTTCCTTGTCATAGTTGCCGATGATCGTCCGGATGATATAATCCCTGGCAGCAGGATCCACGCCGGCGATGGGCTCATCCAGAATGTATAGCTTTGCTCTGCGGCTCATGACCAGGATCAGCTGCACCTTCTCTCTGGTGCCTTTGGAGAGGGCTTTGATCCGCTTTTTCCTGTCGATCTGCAGAGAGGAGAGCATCTGCTCTGCGCGCTCCGTGTCGAAATCTTTGTAAAAATCACGATAATAGGCGATACATTCTCCGATCGTCTGATCGCCCGGAAGGCTTAAGCGGTCGGGCAGATAGGAAATGATCGCTTTTGAGGCAACGCCCGGCTGCTCTCCGCAGATCAGAACCTTTCCGGAAGTCGGCGTCAGAAGACCGTTGATCAGTTTGATCAGGGTCGTCTTTCCGCTGCCGTTCGGTCCGAGCAGCCCGACGATCCGGCCGCTTCCCACTGTAAAAGAGATATGATCCAGCGCCGGTTTCTGTCCTTTTCCGTAGGCTTTCACCAGCTCTTCGATCTGCAATAACTCACTCATTTTTTCCCTCCTCGATCTTGGACCGTACGAAAGATACGATCTCTTTTTTCTGAAATCCCAGCTGCTGCATCTTATCAAGAAACAGCGTCAGCTGCTGCGTTGCGATGGCATCTCTTGAGCGCTCGATCTTTTCCCGGTCGTCCGTCACAAACCTGCCCGCCGTACGCTCCGTACGGACCAGCCCTTTTTGCTCGAGTTCCGTGAACGCTCTTTGCATGGTGTTGGGGTTCACCCCTGCTTCCATGGCCAGATCACGAACGCTCGGAAGTTTGGATCCGCTCGGATAAGTTCCGGAGACGATCCCGGTCAGCAGAACTTCCAGCAGCTGTTTATGGATCGGCCTGTCTGAATCCAGTTTCCATGACATGATTGCTACTCCTTTCTTCGAATTGTATTACTGTACTAACTGCTTAATACAATAATACATAAAAATCATTCTGTCAACAGTTTCCTGAAATTGACAAGAAAAATAACCTGGGATATAATTTGAGAGCCGTTTTAGCGACGGTTACGGGGTGTGGCTCAGTTTGGCTAGAGCGCGTGGTTTGGGACCACGAGGCCGCAGGTTCGAATCCTGTCACCCCGATGAAATGGTCCCTTGGGGACGGGGTCAGTGGTCCATTCAGATTTTTCTTGAAAAATATTTTTAATCATATTAGCCTTTTCTTAGGACGTCCGGAACTATTCTAAGAGGAGGCTTTTATATTGGATAAAGAACAACTGCATACTTTTATTTCCGAAAGCACCGGAAACGAGAGCAACATCTGTCAGATCTATGCGATAAAAGACGGCTCTGCTGTTTATGATGATTGCTGGCACGGATTTAAGACTTCAGATGCCATGAATGTCAATTCCGTGACCAAAGGTGTTGTGAGCCTGCTTGCCGGAATCGCGCTGGATCAGGGGCACATCAGGAGTGTCGATCAGAAGGTGATGGATTTTTTCCCGGATTATATCGTAAAGCGCGGCGAGAAAACGATCTACGATGTCACAGTCAGGCATCTGCTCACGATGACCGCTCCGTATAAAGGAAAGTCAGAACCGTGGAAGAGGGTTTGTACCTCAGCTGATTGGACATTAACGACGCTCGATTACCTTGGCGGTCGAAAAGGAATTACCGGTGAATTCAGATATGCTACACTTGGCATTCAGATCTTAGCGGGGATCATCGAGAGATCGACCGGAGTAAAGTGTATTGATCTTGCCAACGACCATCTGTTTGAGCCACTAGAACTTCCAAAGCGCATATTACATGGAGACAGTTCAAAAGAAGATCAGTTTGATTTTTTCATGAATAAGAATCCCAGAAAAAATGAGTGGTACGCAGATCCTAAGGGCAATGTTACCGCAGGATGGGGATTATGCATGTCAGCAAGAGACATGGCCGTGATCGGAGACATGGTGCTTGGCGGCGGCAGGTATCACGGCAAGACGATCGTCTCTGAAGGATATATAAAAGAAATGACCGCTCCGCATCTGAAACTGGGCGAACGCTTTGGCTGTATGAACTATGGCTATTTGTGGTACAAGCCGTATGATGACAGAGAGGTTTATGCGGCGATCGGTGATAGCGGGAATATCATCTATGTTAATATAGATTCAAATATTTCCGTAGGAATAACCGGTACATTCAAACCAAGAATTTTTGACAGGGTTGATTTTATCGAGCAAAAAGTATTGCCCGCGATCGCAGGATGAATGGTCCCTTGGGGATGGGGTCAGTGGTCCATTTGATGAGAAGGCGAAGGAGGATATCAATGCTTAAAAAGTATATTGAATTTATGAAAAGATCACCGCTGATAACTGCTGCACTCTGCATCATATATGTGGTTGTGTGTTTCAAGACGGTACCTACAGAGACGGCTTTTCAGTTTTTTATGGTAAGAACCATGCTTTGCGGAGCGGTGTGCTTTTTCCTGTACCAGATATCCGGAGATAAGACCCTGGCATCCTGTTATGTTTCCACGGGATATGTCCTTAAGAATTCCATAGGGTTTCTGGTGATGTCCTTTATCATGGGCACGGTCATGCTGATCTCCGATATAGGTGATCAGGTACCCCTGAAGGAAAACCCGGTATTGGGATTTATCATCATATTTCTTATGTTTCTTTCCGTGGGCCTTTTTGAGGAACTGGCCTTCCGGGCAGTTATAAACGATGCGATCATCTATAAGTTCCGGGAAAAGAAATATGTTTTTATTTTGAGCGCTGTGGTCTCATCATTGGTATTCGGAGCTGTACATGTTTTGGGATTTAATCCCACGTCCCCTGTTGCATGGGGGCAGGCGGTAGCCAAAACGCTGGAATCAGGCGTTTTTGGATTGGCCCTTCTTATACTGTATTGGAAGACCAGGAATATTTGGGCCTGCGGTGTGGCACACGGATTGTTTGACTTTTTTACCGGTTATACAGAAGGGCTGTTTGTTCCGGTGGAAAAATCAAGTTCCTCGTATATCAATACCGGTGAAGATGGGGGACGGATCCTTATTACATACTTTGTTATTGCTGCAATAAATGCAGTCCTGACGTTTATTGTATGGAAGAAGGTTGGGAAGACCATCGATTTTGAAAAGATAAGGCGGGAGTGGTAGGAGCCGGTGGTCCCTTGGGGACGGGGTCAGTGGTCCATTAAATCGGTATGTATAAAATGTTGTTTTCGGAAACCGTATGCTATAATTTTTCTTAGGTTACAGATGGATACAACCGGATCCATAAAAAACGGAGGTAAACATATGAGTGATTGGGGAAGAGTGGCTTTCTACTACGATTATGTGGCACATAACAAGAGGAAAAAAGAAAATGAACGTGTCCGGGGTTTGATATCAAAAGCATATAAGTATCCCGGTGTTGATCAGATGATCCTTCACGCATATAACGGGATCAGATATTTTATGGATCATAAGGACATCGAATCTTATCGTGGAATGCATTTTGATGGTAAGCAATTTGATGATGACCATAGTGGAATGGCCGAACTAAATCAGGCATTCGATACTTTTTTTGAGTGCGGGCATATCTCATTGGGATACAGTGATGTAGAACAGGTTATTGACGCGTCTTCCATGGTGGATAAAAAAGAGATGGCCTATCAGCTTTACCAGTGCGAGGGAATGTATGGCTGGCTGTATATACGTTTTACCGGAAATCATGAGGACGGATTCAGTCTGAAATATGGATATGAATATGGCTATGTAAATAATGAATGGGACATTGTGGATGTTGAGAAAGCTTTGGCGATCTATAAGGATAAACATAAACTGTCTTCAGAGGACATATTGCCGCAGGCGTTGCTGGATGAGGCTGTTCAATTCTTCAAAGAGAATGCCGTACTAATGTCAAAAGATGAGTTTTATGAAATGGAATCTCTGGGAATTGACTGGGTGTGTGATATGAGAAAAGAACGACAAAACAGATCAAATCCTTAAATGAATGCTCCGGGTATGAGAAATATGAACAGAACACAAACTTCAAACAGCCGCAGGTCTTTGGGCATATTCATTTCGTCGATGCTGATCTTCGGGACTGTCGGGGTGCTCAGGCGCTATATCCCGCTCTCCTCGGCGCTGCTGTCTTTTTCGCGCGGGATCCTCGGAGGCCTGTTCCTCTTGATCTTCACACTGGTCCGCAAAAAGGGAGCGTGGGAGAAGATCCCGACGCGCACATTCGTGAGCCTTCTGGTCACGGGCGCAATGATCGGGATCAACTGGATCCTGCTGTTTGAAGCTTACAATCATACAACGGTTGCGGTCGCGACACTCTGTTACTATATGGAGCCGACCATCGTCATGCTTTTGTCGCCGTTCATCTTTAAAGAGCGTCTGACAGGAAAAAAAGCACTTTGCGCTGCGGTGTCCATCATCGGCATGGTCCTCGTGTCCGGCGTGATCACAGACGGAGGCGGGGATAAAAACCTGTACGGGATCGCGTTGGGACTTGGCGCGGCATTTTTCTATTCCGGGGTTGTCATCATGAACAAGAAAACGCCCGGGATCGATCCGTTTAAACGAACGACCATCCTGCTTTTATCGGCGGGACTTGTCATGCTGCCTTATCTGCTGCTTACGGACGGCTTTCGGGGGGAAGGCGTGAATGCAGTTTCCGTCATTCTGCTTCTGGTTCTTGGGATCGTTCATACAGGCATCGCATACGCCATGTATTTCGGGAGCATGGACGGACTGAACGTGCAGACGATCGCCGTGTTCAGCTACATCGATCCGGTCTCGGCTCTGCTTTTTTCCGCGTTCCTGCTCAGAGAACCGCTAAGTATCACAGGTATCATCGGCGCTGTTCTGATCATCGGATCTGCCCTGTTCAGTGAACTGAAAACAGGATGATCCTAGACTTTCGTCGGTAGCGGGACAGGAAAACATCAGATATATTAAATTGTACGGTTCAAAGCGGATGTGAAACCGGTCCATGTGAGGGCAGCGTGAAACCGGTCCGGAACGACCCGATCAGCGTGGATCACGCAGACTGAAAGGAAATAGATCATGAAGGAAAAATCATTTGCAGCGGTTATTCTCTGTCTTGCGGGCATCCTGCTTCTTGCGGGCTGCGGCGATAAGGCGGCTTTGTCAAAATCCGATATCCGGGAACAGCTTCAGGAGAGAGTGGGAAAAATGGCAGACGGATCTGCAGAGGGAGAGCCAGAAGAACCGGTGAGCCCGGAACAGGAGCCTGCCGAAGAGAAAGATGACGAAGAAATTGCGGAAGAAGCAACCGATCCCCGTAAAGAAGCGTACCAGGAGATCCTTTACCGGTACAAAGAGGCGCAGGATCTGAAATATACGCCGGAAGAGGTCGAAAGCATGGGACTTCATACCGAACTTGTCCAGCACGGATGGCCTTCGGGCGAGATAGCCGGAGATGTAAAGTATCTGTATTACGATGTTGATGCGGACGGAAATGAGGAACTGTTCATTACGTATTACGGCGATGTCATTGACATATATGCTTTTGACGGAAATCAGGCCAAGCAGGTTTTTTCCACGCCGTACAGAGGGATCGCCGAGATCCATCCGGACGGAATGCTTTTGCTCTTATATTCGATGTCGGCATCGGACGGAAGCTCATCCTGGTACCGGTATGACACTGCGCTTGCTGACTATTTTGAAGTATATGAATGCAGGTACGATGACGGCAGGGAGTCGTACTATACGTTCTGTGCCTATGATATGAGCGACGAGGAACGCAGACAGGTGGAAGAATCCTATCGTGATATCGGGACTTACCCCGTGTGGGTGTATGAGTGGTCCGGCGAACTGACGCAGGAAGAATATGAAAAGATCGTTCCGACAACGGATCCCATCAGGCTTCCGGAGGGTGAGCTGCTCTCGGATGTCGTTCTGCCGGATGATCATGAATATGCAGAGTTTGCGGACAATGCGCCTGCGGTCAACCCTGCAGATACGATAGAGATCACAAGGGATATGCAGAAAAAACTGAATATCTTTTTGTCTAATTTTGCGGAACAGGATATGGGGTACTTTGATTACGGGCGGCCGGACGCCGGCGATCTTGCTGATTTTGCCTACAGATGGACGTATATCAATAAGTGGAAGGATCTGGATATCACAACGGACGGATATTACACGTTAAGTCTCGATAAGGTTAAGAATGTGGTCAACAAATATCTGGATGTCACTCTGACGGATGAGGATCTGAACGCTTACACATGGCCGAATGTATATCAGGGCTTTATCAGTAAGGGAAGATACTGCGTTCCCGCCGCCGACGGGGAATCCTATGACACACTTGCAATCGTCACTGCGCTGAGCGATGAGGACAACAATAATTTCAGAGCGCAGTTTGACATTTATGATCTGGATCAGGATTATTTCCTAAGTCATGAAGACGTGGACAGTATCCCGGAAGAATTCTATTCTTATGATGCAGCATCCGCAGCAGCGGAACCGGCTCTTGTCAAAAGCGGAAGCGGCTATGCGGTCCTAAAGAAGAAAGACGGGGATTCTTATAAGCTCCGCTATTATGATCTGTACAGGTGAAAGGACAAGAATGT
>JAEEGL010208518.1_pt1 | contig 13357 bp, 9 predicted proteins | sample 9134231 | NCBI WGS metagenome assembly JAEEGL01 (sample SAMN16246548, study PRJNA631951) | gut metagenome | biome: gut microbiome; feature: rumen; material: fiber-attached | host: Bos | place: Iran: Karaj | collected 2018-10 | reverse complement strand
CGGCTGCAAAGATAAGAAATATTTCTGATGTTCGCAAATTTAAGAACACTTTTTTATGTTTTGACGAAAAAAATGAGCAACGTTTTAAAGGTAAAAAGTAAAAATCCCCCCGCAGATGTGTCAAAGCCGTTAATTATTGCGTTAGGGAGAACTTGAGGGAGAGTCTTTACTCTATATAATAAAACAATTGTGGAGAGGCATCAGACCTCTCCACAATTATTTCATTAACACAGGGTTCCTCCCCTTGTGCACATTTTTTACTATCCCACCTCTTGTCACCCGTTTTGTTACCTCGGGGAGTCTGCACGTGTTACCCCGAGGGGGCTGCAAATGTAACCTCGAAGGCCTGCAGTAACGGCCTCGACAGTCTGTCCCCTTAGATATCCAGATTATGGACGGCGCGGAGATATTCTTAGAACGGCGCATAGACAATCTCCGAACGGAGCGGAGAATTTCTCTGCACGGAGCAAAAAACGGGTCATCACTTATTGCACAAAAGAGACTTTTTGTGTAATTTTCTGTCTTTTTTCTTTCAATTTCTTTGTACTTTCAGAATAAATCCGTATATTTGTCCCCGTATCTGTCTGCGATAGTGCCGCCCTATGCGAGGGATGAGCCGTAGGACAGAACACTACATAGCGGAAAAGCGTCACACGATGCTTGTCGATTGATCGTCTGAAATTACCACAACAGCATGCATGCCAAAGACAATGCGGAGTTGATGCCACGGGTCTGCTGGCAGCCTCACACTCGTCTTCGACCTCGACGCTGGCCAACGTCACTCATCTCATCCCCTGCCGACGGATGAACCTCATCAAGGTGAACCAGCTATTCAACAAGAACCGTGTATTCGTGCCCGACGAGGACTTCGACTTTGTCTATGACTTCCTTTGCCGGCACTGTACCAAGGCAAAAATTAAAAATTACAAACCCTAAAATCAGATTTGTTTATGACGATGAAACGAACTACAAACCGGCACAGATGGCTGTACTTGTTATGTACTGCTGTCCTAATGACAGGCTTCACCGCCTGTAGCGAGAAGACCGAAGACGTTGAAGACCCCTACCAGCCCGCCGTGCCCGTCGACCCGAGCGACTATCAGGAAGTGCCGGTTTCGGGCGGCACCATCACCAAGGGCGACATAGCCATTACCTTCCCGTCGGGCTCTTTCTCGACGAAAAAGGAGGTGGCCATCACCGAAGTGAAAAAGGGAAACACCCTAGGTGAGGACGAGGCTTCGACCTTCTATCAGGTGACGATGCCGATCACCACTCATGCGCCAATCACCATCAGCATTAAGAGTGACAATACCGACAAAGACGTGCAACTCGTCATGCAATCCAAAGGATTTGCCCGCTCTGCCAACAAAATGATTGATGCCAACAATATCCTTGAGACGTCGTATTCGGGCGGTTCCTATGTTGCGAAGCTGCCCGCTGCCGACAACGAAGACGAATCAGCCACAGATTATTTCTGCGTGGGACTGGCACATGTCCCGACAGTCAGCGACGGCGGGGCACAGACCCGAGCCGCCTCAGTGGCCGAAGGACAGGTGAAGGGTGTCAAGTGGAAGATCTATATTGACCCGAAAGGCAAAAAGGTTCCAGGCAGTTACAAGGTTTTGTCTTCGGCTGAGATTGCCAAGATGAACAACTGGATCAAGGATGCCATCACCCAGATTACGGATTTGGGCTATGAGCTGTCGAGTAAGGATACCGAGATTCCCTACTATTACATCTCTGACCCCGACAAGTGGGGCTACTTCAAGCAACACTGGTTTAAGGACTGCTTTAGCTGGATTGGCATCAGCGTTGAGAAACTGATCAACACGCCCAACGACACCTTGTCGTTCAAGAGCACTATGTTGCACGAAACGTTCCACTATTTTCAGGCAAACAACTACGACAACCGCTCTGCTGCGAAAAAATCGGGCGGAACAAAATGGGGATGGGCCATATGTAACGAAAACATTCTGTACGAGATGGGAGCAGTATGGATAGAGAAATTCATCCGCAAGGGCAAGCTCGATGCCGACTGGCTGCGCAAAGAAGTGTTCATGGGTAATATGGACAAGTTGGGATTCGAGCGCGAAGAAGAACGCTGGAGCATCGTCAATGCCAAGGATGATGCCGAGGAAAAGGCCAACAAGAAGAACGAAGCGATGCAGCAACAGGGTTACACCATGGCTCCCATGCTCTACTACTTCACCACAGATATGGATGCCTTCGGGTTCAAAGACGCCTCGGTGCTGGAGTTGCACAAGCTGTGGAAACAGAAATGGAACAGCTCGTCGTTTACCTCATACCACATCCTGAACGAATGGGTAAAGGGCCATGATTCACACTTCTTCGAAGGCGCTGGCATTGACGACTATTACCTCCAGCTGTTTGATGGTAAGCTGGTTGACGATCTGAACATTACAGGCCTTTACGGAAAAACAGACGCCAAAATCGACAAATACGGAAAATTCCCCCTGGAGGGCCAATGCTATTCGTATGGATGCAACGTCAGGCGCATCACGTTTGGCAACATGAAGAATATATCCCTCCCCGGCACCAAGCTTGTCGTGAAGCAGGAGAGTCCCAACGTGCACACCTATCTGCTGTTGGCTGTGTTGAACAGTGAGACAAAGACTTATTCTTTCGGCTACTGTAAGAGAAACAATGAAACGCTTGCCGTCGCAAAGGGAGACTCCATGGTGATTAGTGGAGCGACGCTGGATAAATACAAGAATGAAGAGGGCGATATGAAGTGCTTCCTTTATGTCATCACGACCAACATCAGCAACAAGATGCACAGCACGACCATCAACCCCTCTAAGGCCAGCATCGAATTGCGCAGTTCGGTCTCCGTCTCGCCCGACTCGCTCGCTTTTACAGCTGACGGCGGCACACAGAGCACATACATCAACTATGGCTCCTACAGCTACTACGGTGCTGAGGTGCGTAGTGCAGGCCACGGATGGTGTGGCGTAGCAGCACCTGGCGGCCCGTCGGGAGAAATCCAGGTCACCGTGCAGCCCAACACCACGAACAAGAAGCGAGAGTGCATCATCGACTGCTACGTGCAACCCAAGAGCGACTCGCCCGACAGCGAGAAGATCAAGATGCCCGTCAAAATAACCCAAGAGGCAGGCCAAGAAATTGGCGGAACATATGAAGTGGAGGTATATCTGACAGGCAAGATCAGCGGGGATTATGTCGTTAAATACAAGGACGGGGGAGAATTAACCGGTGTCACGGACTACACTATTGACTTCTACAAGGAGTTCGAAATGGAATATTCTGGAGGTGTCCTGAAGGTCCAGGTATCGGATGATGACTCAAACGACGAGACCTTGTCCTTTAGCGTCTCGAACCTCACCGGCGACTACACTGGCAGTACCGTACACGACATCAAGTATGTAAGAGAGACGGGCATCTATTTCCCCGCCAAAGGCTACGTTAAAGATGCCGACAACTACACCAAAATGACGGTGGAAATCAGCAGTCTGCCCCTTGACGTCAGTTCTGTTTACAAGGGGGACTATGGCGGTACACTTTGGTTCGATGGCAACGGGTATTCAGGCTTGGGTGGACTGTCTTCAACGTTCCATTCCGAAGAAGACACGACTGACGGCATGTTTGGCCCGGTCAACGGACACAAGTCATTAGACTGGACCAGCCATAGCGATGAGAATAATCGTCTGTTACTCAAATGCGGTTTCTGGCGCAAATTCGACGGATACTCAGCCCGTCGTCATGTAAGGTCGCAGACGAAAGCCGTTACACTGCCCACACATGCCGGGTCAAGTGTGCATTGAGCGTAATGCTAAAACAATTGAGTAGGAGGTGAGCACTAATCAGGGGTGTTCACCTCCTACTTGATTTTATGCAATTAAAAAAATTCCTACAGAAAATTTAAAAAATGCTCACACGGGGCCAGACCCCGTGTGAGCACAAATCAATTTAATTCTATAATTCAACAATATGAAAACAAAAATTCTATCAATCCTTGCCCTGCTGCTCATGACTGTGACGCAGGGGGCGTGGGCGCAGGTGACACCCAACCTCGCGGGCGAAGGCACCCAGGCCTCGCCCTATCTCATCGCCAGCACGACGGACTGGAACAACCTCTCGGCAGCTGTCAACGGCGGCGAGACATACAGCGGCAACTACTTCAAGATGACCGCCAACGTAGGCACGGTGGCGACGACAGTGGGTACGAGTACGAATGCGTTTAACGGCACATTCGACGGCAACGGCCACACGCTGAACGTGAACATCAGCAACAGCAACGTTGACACGCGCACGGCTCCCTTCGCATGGGCTGGCGGCTCGGCCGTCATCAAGAACCTGCACGAGAATCGTGGGGACTTCATTCTGATGATCCACTTTCTTAAATGAAATGGTATTACGCAGAACCGCCCACTAAAAACAAAGATCACAAACCTGATCCGTATCCCTTAACACGACAGGTCTGACACTTTGTGTGGTTTGAGTCGTAGGCGTTGTGAGAGATTAGGAACCCTAAGGCTTCGCGGCTTTAACCCTAACCCTTTAAGGCCTGAAGGGTAGGGGCACACGTTTTTGTCCGTCCGGTCGGACTGCGAGTTCGCTCCTTACGTCCTGCCAGTCCGAAGGCTTCGGACTCAGCGTTTGCATTAGGGCCAGCAAGTAGTATGTGTTTTGTCCATTACCTGTATCGACTTCTTCTGGAAAATAGAATTTCTCAAAATGTCCCTCCCTTCCTCCCGTTTTTGCTGGGAATGCCTTTGCAGAAAGGGGATTTGGTACGGGAGGGATAAACGATATCCCTCCCGTCCGTCAGTTCCAGTAAATAGAGGGTTTCCGAGCGAAAAAGGGAGGAAGGGAGGGTAAATTTGAAATCGTTAACTTAACGGAATCGTGGGGACTCTGATGATCCACTTTTTTAAATGAAATGGTATTACGTGTTAGTTGCGTTCGTAAGGCCACTCTCAATAAGAGAGAATGGTCTTAGGGTTCATTCAACACGAGTAGTTCTTTTGTTCCTTCCCTGACTTCGTCGATGATTTCCTGACAGCGGGTGCGGGGAATGCGGATGTTGGTGCCAACGGTAATCATGTCTTCGTCGGTTGGCAGACCGTTGTAATTGGCGGTTGTGGCGTGTTGCCCCAGCGTGTTGTCGTTGGTCAGGTCGTAGGCAGGCGCCAGCGTCCATTGACCGTCGCGACAGATGAAGCTGAAATTGCGGGCATGGTCGTCGTAGTTACGCGCCAAGACATTAAAGGCCATACGGCGGAACTGTTGTTCTACCTCAGCTGGCGACTGTGTCAGATAGCCCGTCAGTTGGAGCAGGCTGTGGTAATCCATCTTGGGCGGCGTGATAGGTTCGTTCAATAGTCCACTGGCTGTTACCACATGCAGTCGCTGATTCCCTTCAATATCGAAACGCCGCGAGGCAAAATACTTGCCGTCTATCAGTTTGAAGTCGGGCACGATGATGCCACACTGGCGGGCGACCTGATTGAAACGGTATTCTATCTCTCCCATATTCTTGGGATCGTAGGTGTGGCGGAACTTGACGAGCCAGTGACCTTCTGCATCCGAATAGATATGCACAAGGGGTCAGATTCTGTGTTGTAAATAGTAATTGAAAAGTATACCACTATAATAATCGAAAAGTATACAAAAAATCCTCGCGAACTTCACAGCCCACGAGGAGATAACAATCTAATTTATTAACCTTCTAAATATAACTTCAAACGCGGGCTTCGCAGCTGACGAATGATGATAAAAGAATGTGAATGCAAAGGTAGGTATTATTCCCGAAAGTTCCAAATTTTGGGGCTGTTTTTTAGTGTAAGGTTCAAGTGTCTTGTTTATGATTTGTCTTTTGTCTTTTATCTTTTCGTCTTTTTTAGTTTTGCGGAAATGTGCATTTTTGATAGAGAAAGAGATATAATTATTAATATATATTAATTTATTTATATATTATATATAAGGTTCGCGAAGAGTGAGGTCTCGGTGCGCTATTTTCGTGCAAATTACAAAATTTCGAAAAAGACAAAAAGACAAAAGATATTTTAGAATAATGATAAGATATGCCGTTTTGCTTGTTTACAAATTTTAACAGGAAGTTGCATGACAAATATTTGGAGGCAGCCGATTTTCTTTGTACCTTTGCATTGTCAAAAGGAGATAGATTTTTTTGCGGCCTAACCAGGCAGAAAATTTTTCCTAGTGCACGAGGCATTTTTTCCTCACTGGCGGCCAAAATGAGGTCTGATTCTGAGACAAAGAAATTAATTAACATTATCTATTAACCATTTAAACAATTTATTAATTATTATGGCACTTAAAGTAAAAGCAGTAGAAAAGCTTATTAAGTTCAAGAAGGAAGACGCCGGTGTATGGCGTTACGTGATGGCTCCCGACCTGTACATCGCACTGAGTCAGGAAAAGGTGATCAAAGAGGCCGCTCTCCGCTCGGGTGTGAGCAAAGGAGTGATGCAGGCCTGCTGGGACGCCGCCGGAGAGGTCATCAAGGCATGGGCAACCGAAGGTCACTCTGTGGCACTGCCTGGTCTGGGCACCATGCGATTCGGACTCCGCGCCAAGAGTGTGGAAGACGTCAACAAGGTGAAGACGGCACTGATTACGACCCGTCGCATTATCTTCACGCCGGCAGTGGACCTGAAGGAGGAGCTGGCCAACACGGCCATCCAGATTACCTGCTACGACCGCAACGGCGACGAGGTGAAGCGTGTGACCTCTGCCGACGCAGGAACCGTGGAGGATCCTGAGGACGAGAACACGCAGAACGCAGAGAATGGCGGCAGCCAGAGTCAGGGCGGTTCTCAGAGTGGTAACGAGGGTGGCAACAGTCAGAACCAGACAACTAGTTTTGCCCTGAGCATCACCAAGAGTGGTAGCGGTACTTCGACCGTGAAGAACGATAGCGAGGAGACTATCAACAGTGGTGACTCACTCGAGAGCGGTGCTAACGTCTACATCGCAGTGACGCCTGCCGAGGGTCAGATCCCGACCGCAACGCTGAACGGTTCGAACGTCAGCCTGACTGAGAATGATGGCGAGTACGTGGGTACGTTCCAGATGCCGGCTCAGGCCTCGACGCTGGTGATTAACTCGGGCAGCGATGGCGAGGAAGGCGATCAGAACTGATTCTGGAGTAATTAAGAATTATTAATTATGATTACTCTGCTATGAAAAGGAATCGGATTATTGAGATTGCGGTGAAGATGATAGTAGCTGCGCTCACGGCATTCGTCACAGCGATTACAACCACGAGTTGTATGGGCTACGGGCCCTTCTAGCCACGGATTCACACGGATTAACACAGAAAAACCCCGTCAATCAAATTGGCGGGGCTTTACTATGAATCACCTTTGTGATGTTAGAGGATTCTTGTGGTGAGCATGAACTTCAGGACGGGGTAGACGGTCAGTTTGTCGATGATCTTTGAGATGTCGTCGTCACCCTTCAGGGCAGAGTTCACGTCCAACTTCTTGCCACCCTGATAAACTTCGAGGTCGCCATGGAACTGAGCGCCGAGTTCTACGCGGAAGCCTACACGGCTTTTCGGCACCAGACGACCATAGCCAATGCCCAGATAAGGACGAACGGCCTTCGCACGGATGTCACCCTCGGCATTACCTTGACGGTCGATGACAATGCTGTACTTGTCGACCTCGGCACTGATCTCCTTCGTATATTCCGGGTGTTCGCGGTAGATTCTTGCCACCTCGTCGCTATGTCCGGAGAGCGAAGCCAGCTCCTTGCCGCCCATCGAGAGACCGGCAACGACGAAGAGCGCCAGACTGTTGCCAAAGGGATATCCGCTCAGCTTCACGTCGAAGGTGGTGCGTTTCATGTCACCCTCGAGCTTGATCTTACTCAGGTTGTAGACATCCATCGACTGCGTATTCAGGTTGGGAATTGAAACCTGTCCGGCGTTGATGTTCACATCGCCCTTGGCCTTTGCGGAGGGGAAGAAGTTGACACCGGCACTGAGTTCCAGATACGGTGTGATACATGTGGCCAATCCGAAAGAGAAGCCCTCGGTACCAACGGCTGCATTGGCACCTAGACGGTTGAAAATACCACGTTCAAATTCCTGTGCCGACACTGTCGTCACGCCCAGCAGCATCATGCTGCACAAAAACAATAGTTTCTTCATCATTAGTAGTTATTTATGAGTTAAACAATTGGTGTAATAAATTAATCTTTACCTTTTCAGCTGCAAAGATAAGGGTTTATTCTGAAAGTTCCAAAAAAAAGTCGATATTTTTTATTTTCTTTTGCGCTTTCCTCGTTGCGGGCTTAATAGTTAAATAATGTGAAATATTGAAAATAATCCGATTTTTATATTGCTTTATCCGAAAAAAGTAGTAATTTTGCTGCCGACAAAAAACTTATCAACACGTATTAAAAAAGTAAACTTATGATTAAAAAAAGTCTTTTTCAGGTATTATTGCTTGCTACCGCTATGACCGGTGCAATGGTTCTTTCGTCCTGCAGTCACAGCAGCGATGCTCCTTATGATGAAAACAATGTCAAGGAACTCAATCACGCCAAGGCTTTAGCCCAGTATCAGCAGACCTTCGTGAACATGTTCGGTCAGCCAGCTTCAGATAAGAGTTGGGACTTTACCTTAGGCAACAGCCACAAAACTCGTGCTCCTAAGGATAAGGATAAAGATAAGGATAAAGATAACGGAGGTGGCAAATCTTTAGCTGACTGGCCCTCAGAAAGTTATAATGTCTACGGCTATACTTGGAAATATGAAACCGGCAATACCTCTATGAATGAGAGTAAGGTAAATGAAATATTCGATAATGGTTTCGATGAACTCGTAGGTCTTATTAAAGCCGCCACACCACAAGACTGGAATCCTAAAGGTACCTATAAGTTCCGCACTTTAGGTGCAGACGCTCCCAGCCCTAGTAATAAATATTATACGCTTGGAGCAGACCTTGGCGGTAATAATAACTATATTTTAAGACAGATTAAAACGAATGGCAGTACACGTGGTGTTGTAAGTGACCAGCACGTTTCTGCCATTAGCTTTGACAATATTAACCAATCAGGTTCTCCGGTGTGGTTTACCGTTACTACCGGTAAGAAGGATACCAAAACCGAGGCAACTGCCAACAAGATTAATAAGTTCGTAGAGATCAAGTACGAGTACAATAATAAGGTTTATACCTTCTGGGGCTTCAAAGTCGAGAAAGGTGATAATAAGGGTAGCTATGCTGACTTGGTTCTGTGGGTTGATGAGATTGAGGCTCCTACCTATTATTATGCAAAGCGTTTCTTCGTAGAGGACCTTGGTGGTGTAGGTAACAGTGATATCGACTTCAATGATATCGTGTTCGATGTTGTTGAGTACACGAATAAGGAACAGGAGGTCATCGTTCGCGCTCTGGGTGGTACGCTTCCCATCACGATTACTGTTTGCGGTACATCATGGTCAAAGCCCGCAGATCAAGTTAGTAATATGATCAATACTGGTGCTGATGGTAAGGCTATTGATTACGGCATGATCATTGATTCGTTCAAGATCTCTGGCTGGGATCCGACAGACAATTCTAAGGTCTCTGTTCAGGTAGAGGATAAGAATGGCTTCAAGTTCATTGAGGCATTCCCGAAGAATGGCGAAATACCTCTGATGGTGGCCTTCTCAGTGGCTAAGCCTTGGAAAGCAGAGAGACAGCCTATTACTGCTGCTTGGCTGACCGAAGAGGGTGAAGAGCCTGTAGAGGATTAATTCACACAGCGAACAACAATAGTCAACAGATTGTTATACAGAATGCGAATATAGCCGTAGGATTGAATTCCTACGGCTATATTCTTAATCTCTACTGAGGGATTGGCAGCTACTTGCCGTTAGCCGGAGGCTCTTAGATGAGCGAGAAAGCGACGTCCATCATGTGGGTGAAGTTGTTCTGACGCTCTTCGGCGGTGGTCTCTTCACCGGTGAGGATGTGGTCGGAGATGGTGCAGATGCCCAGGGCACGGTTGCCCGAGCGGGCGGCATTCATGTAGAGGGCGGCAATCTCCATCTCGACAGCGAGCACACCCATGTTAATCCATTTTTCCGTACGCGGGTTCTCATGATAGAACATGTCTGACGACAGTACATTACCAACCTTGTAGTGATAGCCGAAGTTCTCGCATGACTCTACGGCCTTACGGATCAGGTCGAAATCGCCGATGGGTGCAAAGTCGCCAGGTAGTTCATACTGGGCGGCGAAGTTACTGTTGGTACATGCTCCCATGGCTATGGCCAGATCGCCAATGTGCAAGTCGTTGTTGATACTGCCGGCAGAACCCACGCGGATGATGGTCTTGACGCCATAGAAGTTGTAGAGCTCGTAGGTATAGATGCCGATAGAGGCCATACCCATGCCGTGACCCATCACGCTGACACGCTTACCTTTGTAGGTGCCGGTATAACCTAGCATGCCTCGAACCTGGTTAAAACACACGGCATCGTCGAGATATTTCTCGGCCATCAGTTTTACACGTAGCGGATCGCCCGCCATGATTACGGTTTCGGCGATGTCGCCGTACTGAGCCCCGATGTGGGGCGTTGGAGTTTTTTTCATAAGCTTATTCTGTTTTAGGGGTTTCTGTCTTTGTCTTTGGTGACTTGATCTTCTTCAAGTCGGAATCGGAGAGCACGGTGACGCGACGGTTGCTGTTGTCGGACATCACTTCCTTCACAATCTCTGCCACCTGAGCCTTGAGTTCATCAATGAACTGTCCGGCATCATATTTCTGGTGCTCAATGTCGCGAAGTTTCTTCTCCCAAATACCGGTAAGCTCACAACTCTTCAGCAGTTCTTCTCGGATGAGGTCGATGAGCTCGATGCCTGTGGGTGTGGCGATGAGTCGCTTGCGGTCGCGCTTGATATAGTGGCGTTTGAAGAGGGTTTCGATGATGCCAGCTCGGGAAGAAGGACGACCGATGCCGTTTTCCTTCATCGCGGCACGGAGGGTCTCGTCTTCGACGAACTTACCGGCTGTCTCCATCGCACGCAGCAGAGAGGCCTCATTATAATAAGGTGGAGGCGTGGTCCACTTTTCGGTAAGGGTGGGCTTGTGATCGCCTGATTCACCTTTGACGAAGGTGGGTAGGGTACGCTCCTCAGCCTCGGATGCTTTCTCAGTATTCTCGGATTCTTCAGCATTCTCGGATTTCTCAGAGACCTTGCCTTGCACTACTCTCCAGCCGGGGTCGAGGATTTCCTTACCAGTGACCTTGAATTCTACTTTATCCTCTTCACCAATGACCTCGCCGAGAACGGTGGTCGTGGAGAACTTGCAGTCGGGCAAGAAGACGGCGATGAAGCGACGGGCTACGAGGTCGAAGACCTTCTGCTCGGCATCGGTGAGATTCTGCGGGATGACGCCTGTGGGGATGATAGCATGGTGATCAGTGACCTTAGAGGTGTCGAAGACACGCTTCGACTTCTTCAACGGTTTGCCACCAATGGGCTTTATCAGCTCCGCATAGGGTGCAATACCGGCAAACTTGGTCTGATAGAGACCGTTCATCGTCTGTGGGCACTTGGGATAAATGTCATCGGAGAGATACTGCGTGTCAACACGAGGGTAGGTGGTGTACTTCTTCTCGTAAAGGCTCTGGATGAGGTTGAGTGTCATCTCGGCAGAGAAGGAGTATTTGCGGTTGCAGTCAACCTGCAGCGACGTGAGGTCGTAGAGCTGCGGCGGCTGTTCCTTGCCTTCCTTTTTCTCGACCTTTGTCACTGTAAAAGGCTTACCCTCTATGAGGGCAAAGGCCTTCTCGCCTTCCTCCTTGCTGGTGAATTTACCCTTTGTAGCGGTGAAAGTGGTATCACGATATACTGTTGCCAACACCCAGTAAGGTTCAGGCTTGAAGTTCTCGATTTCCTTCTGACGGTTGACAATAAGGGCAAGGGTAGGGGTTTGCACACGTCCGATGGACAGTACCTGACGGTTCTGACCGTATTTCAAGGTGTAAAGTCGTGTGGCATTCATACCTAAGAGCCAGTCGCCGATGGCCCTCGAGAGGCCTGCGAGGTATAGAGGCTGGTAGTCGCCTTGGTCCTTCAGATTTGAAAAGCCCTCGCGGATGGCCTCATCGGTCATCGAGGAGATCCAGAGTCGTTTCACCGGACACTTGGCCTGAGCCTTCTGCATCACCCAGCGCTGAATGAGTTCACCCTCTTGTCCGGCATCACCGCAGTTCACGATGCCGTCGGCAGACTGCATGAGTTTCTCGATGATGGCAAATTGTTTGGTGATATGGGCCTCAGGGATGAGCTTGATGCCGAAACGCTGGGGTACCATCGGCAATTGAGTGAGTGCCCAGGGCTTCCACGACTGGGTGTAGTCGCCAGGTTCTTTCAGCGTACAGAGGTGACCAAAGGTCCAGGTCACCTGATAGCCGTTGCCCTCCATATAGCCGTCGTGGGAACTGTTTGCCCCCAGAATGCGTGCAATGTCTCGAGCTACACTCGGTTTCTCTGCAATACAGACAATCATTATTTCTCTTATTTTGGATGCAAAGGTAATAAAAAAAAGTGAAAAGTGGAATTTTTTTATTTTTTTTGCACCGGCACATCACTGATTATGCACTTTCCTTGATGTTCAGACGTGCATTGACAGTGATGTGCTTGATATTTTGTTCTCCATTGATTTGGTCGAGGAGTAGTTTGAAGGTTTTTGAGCCGATTTCCTTGAGGTTCTGTTTCACGAACGTAATGCGAGGAACTGGTATGTCGGATACCCAATCGCTCATAAAACCGATGACAGCTACATCTTCAGGAATGCGCAGCCCTTTACTGTAGATAGCCTGTAATGAGGCTATCGCCAGCAGACCGTTGTCGGCAATGATGGCATCAGGACGTTCAGGAAGGTCTAATAGTTCCAACGTTCTGGATAAGCCGGAATTAAAGCTGACGTTACCACATTTCACCAAATCTTTTCTGATGTTCATTCCCCTCTCACGCAGGGCTTCCAGATAGCCGTGTTTGCGATCAGCGGTCTGTTTTAACTTGTTTGGTCCGCCTAGGAAGGCGATGCGTCGCTTGCCACTGTCTATCAGGTGAAGGGTTGCCTGACGGCCAGATTCTACATCGTTGACACTGACCGTAGAACAGCCGACGTCGGCGACTCTGTCGAAAAGTACCACAGGGATGTGCCTCTCTTTGAGTCGTTCAATATGGGCAAAGTCGTTGGTCTCTTGCGAGAGACAAAGCACGATGCCCTCCACGTGTTTGCTCAAGAGTTGGTTCACACACTCCACTTCATGACTGTATTTGTCACCGGAGTCCGTCACAATACACATATATCCGTTCTTCTTCGCCTCTGCTTCAATATGTTT
>JAEEGL013549319.1_pt1 | contig 13358 bp, 17 predicted proteins | sample 9134231 | NCBI WGS metagenome assembly JAEEGL01 (sample SAMN16246548, study PRJNA631951) | gut metagenome | biome: gut microbiome; feature: rumen; material: fiber-attached | host: Bos | place: Iran: Karaj | collected 2018-10 | reverse complement strand
TCTGTCGTTCTCTATCTTGCTTTCAAGTCGGAACAATCTATACTGTCTACGCGTGTCGCTCAATTCGGAAAGTTCGACCAGTTCGTCGGGATTATTGCATAGATAATAAAGCAACGACGGACCGTTTTCGCTTTCCTTTATGTACCGGGCAACTTCGGGCGTCATCGGCAAATTTCCGGCCATTGAAACGGCGTCGCGATATTCTTCCATTTCCTCTTCGGTCGAAAACTGTTCGGAAGTCAATCGCGCCCAACGTTCCGCTTCGGCGTTCTGTGCGTCCGCGTCTTCCATGTCGCGTCGATACTTTTCGTTGGCCGCGGTCTGCAATTCGGTATAACGCTGGTCGAATATGTGCTTTATGTAGTCTTCTTCGGACGCGAAATTCCCTTTTGTAAGACGCGGCGATTCTTCGTTCTTCTTCTTCAGCTCCTCGATTTCGCGCTGTAGGGCTTCGATCTTTTCGTCGCGCGGATCGGAACGCTTCGAAAGAACGCGGTCCTTGTTCTTTTCCCACCATTCGGCCCGTTTCTGTTTATGAGTGCGGCGTTCGGGCTCCGGTGTTTCCGGGGCCTTTTCCGTTTCCTTTGGCTGTTCGGGCTGTTTGGTCTCCTCTTTCTCTTCGGGTGTGGATTCTTCTTCGGGTGTTTCTTCGGTGCGATCGTGTATCGCCTTTAGCAGATCTGACTTTGTCGTGATCGGCGACGCGTCTTCCGCTTCTTTAGCCTGTTCGGCTGTTTCCCCTATAAGATCCTTTACCTCGTTTTCTATCGTGTATTCTTCGTTCTTCATGTTATAGCTACCTATATGGCTACTCAATAGCGCGAATTAAAGCGCGCGCTCTTCGCTTAAAGCCGTCTTAAACGGGATATCCCGCTAACGGCAATATCGGATTATTCGGATCCGTGTTATTCTCTATAACGACGGTGTCCGGTGCATTAGGCGGAACGTTTCGCGCGGCTTCCATTTGGGCGTTAGCCTTTATGGATTCGCGTTCTAGATCCGCCTGGGCTTTCGTTATATCGCGCATTACATCGTTTTGTAGGCGATTGGATTCCATGTTTTCACGCGATATTATTTCACGCATTGAACGCTCGTCTTCGGCCTGTTGTTTCATCTGTTCAAGCGTAAGACGGTTTTCATTGTCCATTTGATGTGTAGTGATCTGCGTCTTCATGTTTATGAATTTCGAATTCATGTCGGACTGAAGACGGACGATTTCCTGGTTAGCCTTTGCCAACTGTTCCGTAAGTTCGGCGTTCTTTACCTTTTCCTTTTCGAGGTCTTCGGGATTGATAACACCCTTCGACACGGCGTTCGAAATGTTTTCGGCTCCTTCAACGTCTAGATTTTCCAACAGCGTAGGCACGATCGCCTGTGCCTGTGCGGGGAGGACCTTTACCAATTCCGTAAGTACCATTACGTTTTGCTTCCGGACGGAAGTAAGAAGGGGTCCACTATCGACGGCGACTTCGTATTCGTCCGGAATGATCCCTTCGACTTCCGCGGAAAATTTCACGCGTGACATTTTCTTGTCGATCACTATATCGCGTTCGGCTTCGTCCGTGAAATAGGCGGAAAGCATTTCGACTATAACACGGCCCGTCATCGATATTGTATTGGCCAGGTTTTGGAATACGGTAGCTAACACGGCTTCGGCCTGTTTTTCACGGGCCAGTGTTTCTTCGGCTGTCATCTGTGATGTTCCGACGAATATTCCGTTTGGGTCCAGGCCGGTAGTAATCGTGATCATAGACACGGTATTCTGTAGTATTCCCTGTACGTCGCCTAGATTGACGGCTGTATTCAGCTGTTGGGGCATTGGTAGCTCCCGGCCGTTTTCGTCGTACGGATCGTACAGGAGAGCGGGGACCGCGGCCGCGTTCGCCATGTCTTCCCACTGGTCGTTATAGGCTTCAATAGCGTCGTTGGCGGCTAGGAAATTCGCTTTCTGTGATAAGGCCAATCGTTCGGCCAACTGCGAGGCCGAATAGTTAACGAGGCGCTGTACGCTCTTCGCGCGGTGACAAATACCACAATACGAAAATTCGCGACGGTCGCGGATCCAAATAGGGGAGCCGACGACGCGTATAATTGGAAGGTCCTTGATTCCCAACGGTATTAGGTCCACGAATTCGTTTCCGCAAAGACGGTACATGATAACGCCGTCTTTTTCTTTCTTGTAGATCGTGACCAGGGGAAGCTCGCGTTCGCTATCGTACTGTGTTTCGAACAGCGCGAACATACCGTCCGTGACCTGGTTTCCGGAATCGGTATCGATCCCGTATAGGCGCTTCGCTTTAGCCTTTGATATTTTGGTCACGTACGCGGCGAATTCGGCGTCGGATCCGTCCGGGTTTACGGCCGACGGATCGATAAGGACGGCGAGGGGATTCTGTAGGGCCTCTATGCAAACATTGACGGGCGCCTTTTCGGAAGGGCTGTCCGTATAGACGTGAAGATATCCGAAGCCGCATGATATCGCGGACCGTAGGGCGTTTGTATAAGCCTGGTTGGCACGGGAACGATTTTGAATACCGTCGACGACGCCCTGTAGCAAAAGCGCCTTATCGGCGTTCTCTTTTCTGTATGGGGATATAGTGATACCGAAGGGGCTTGACGCATAAGTCGAAAGCACCTTTTCAATAATGGCGGGGATAAGGGGGATAGACATTTTGGCACGATTTGTCCCAAAACGATTACTATCGCCTTTCGCCCAGCCGCCTTTGTTTAGGCCGCACGAAAGGTCCAAATCCTCTTTAACGCGCGTCGAGTCTTTGTCCGCGATTTTCTTCGCCTGTTCGAGCTCATGATACAGTTCGTCGAACAGCTCTTCGCGGTTTTCTATTTGTATGTCGTTTTCCATGCGGTCGTCCGTGTATACACGCTTTTTTTGCGTATAGTTGTCGGTTATCGGCGTCGTTCTTCGCCTAGAAACTTCCGTAGCGCAAGTACTTTTACGGAATAGTTGTAGGCCATGAAGGTTTTGTATTCGGCGGCCGTTATCATTCGACGGCGTTTAAGTTCGCCCATGATATGTTCGAATACTGTATTTACGAATTCCACAACGTCCGATCGCCATTTGATAGCGCCGCGGCTTCGCCAACACGACCCGGAATTCTTAAGCCCCTGTTGCTTCTTCAGCATATCAAGGGGCATTAGGAAGTGTTCCGGAAGTACGTTCGGCTTACGCTTCCCGTGCCAGGCGTCCTTTTCGACGCGGTCCCATGCTCTTTTGTTTTCTGTATCTATATCCATAGCTAGTCGTCCCCCCATTTGGAAGCGGCCATCATACGCCGCATGATCATTTTCTTCGATGTTTGGCGCATACTTGACGCGTAGTGTTCGGATGTTGCGCACGTAAGGGCCAACGCGTCCATAGTGTCCGGGCTATGTCCCAATTCCGAAACGATATCGGCCTTTGGACACAAAATGAAATTCCCGGTCTTTTCCTGTGTGTGGACTTCGACCAATTCCAACGCCCGGAAAAGGTCCGGTGCCAGGTAGTCCGCTACGTGTATTTTGCATTCGTGATTTTCTAGATACGCGGATAGATTACGATAGATTTCGGTGCGCTTGTTCGCGTTTTCTATCGACGTTGACTTCGCGCCGAAGTTTATCCCGTTTATCGTAACGGATTGTAGTATCGGTCTTAAAGCGGACGGTACAAGGGCGCCAACGCCCGTAGAGTCCACGTTTATTTCGTTGACGTTGTATTCGCGTACGAGTCGTTGTGTTTCGTCCAAAAGATCCGTAAGTTCGCGGGTCTGCTTCGTCTTCAGTATGTAAAAGTCGTTCCCCGAATGTAAGGCCCAGGCGGTAGCGTCGCCCCCGGCGCCTACGTCGATTCCCATTACGGAATAGTTGTTCCGGGAACAGGTCGCGAAATCCCTATCACGGTTTGCGCGTAGATTCTGTATAAGGGTAGGCGTAAAAAGACGCGTAGACGATTCCTTCGGGAACAGGCCGCGGACCTGTACGCGAACGGTGTCGCTATCTTCCCCGTATTGATCGATAAGGGACTGGATATGTTCCTTGTTCGTGAAATCCGACGACCGGGAATCTATCGTAAGACAATCCCATTTCGGATTCGAGAAACATTCGTAATAGTACCCGGAAGCGCGGGTAGTATTGGACGATAGAATCATTTTGTTATTGTCGCCCGTCAAACCGGATAACAGCGAAGTTATTAGTAGTCCGGGCATTAGCGACGCTTCGTCCAACATGATCATTAGGTTTTCGGCGTGCAAACCGGAAACGCGTTCTATGTTCTTTTCGTCCCAAATGATACGGACCATCCGGCGTTCGCCGTTATTGTCCTTCACGCCATCTTGATTCGCGATAAACCAGTCGCGTATGGCGGAACGCGCCAAAAGGTCTTTAGCGTATCGCATAAGGACGCGGGAAACCTGGTCGGCCGTATTGGCGGTGAGCCCTACCAACGCGTCCGGATAGCAACAGCAAAACCAGTACGCGCTTATGATAAGCGCCACCGATTTACCAACGCCGCGTCCCGATCCGATACATATCCGCTTCTTCGTCCGGATCATTTCGTAGATCTGTCTTTGATTATCGTCCGGTTTTTTGTGGAATATCTCCTGTGCAAACAGCGCTATGTCGTTTCGATAGCGTTCCGCGAACAGTCGCAAGTCTTCCGGGGTTTGATCCCGCCAATACAACGTATCGACGTACATTAAACGTCGGCCTCGTCCGTTAGATTGGCTTCATTGAGAATCCCGCCGAAACCCTTACGCATTTTATTCGTACCGGATCTAGACGCTATATTATCGTGATTGGCCGATATGTTGGCATATTCGGGGACTTTCGCTTTAAGGTATGCGAGCGTCGCGGGAACGTTCCCTTTTGCTATGAGCTGTAGCAACGCGTTTTCGGCCATCTTGTTATGTCGCCGTTCCATGTCGTCCAGGATTTCGCGATATAGCGGGATATCCGCGATCCACTTTTCGTGCATGGCGAACGTAACGTCGTTGCATTTGATCATAGCCTGGTGATAGTCCCCGTCCAAAGACGTAAGCGCCGTGATAAATTCGCGGGCCTTTAGGTCCTCGATTTCACGGCAACGTGCGTCCGGTTTGAGGATTACGGTTTTATCTTCGTATTCTTCTTCGTTTTGATCGTACATATAGAAGTCTACTCCCTGTGTTTGTGTGTACAATGCTGTATGTGCTGTATCTATTACGTCGATTGTGTTTCCTTCATCGTCCGTTGCGGTAGATTCGACGGTATGTTCCATCATATCGTCGTAGAATCGCGCGTAGTCGTCTACGTGTCTAATGTCGCGCGTACGCGCGTATCGGTCGTTGGTAATATCGCGGTTTTGACTTTGCGCCCAGATGTAATAGTCGTATCTTTCAAGCCACTTAAGGACGAATGTTTCCCAATCGTATTTGTCGTTGCGGAACAGCAAAACGGAATCATGGAACGCGAGGAAATGCGCTCCCGGGTCCGCCAATTCCGTAGATAGATCCTTCCCGTCTTCGTCCGTAAAGCATTTCGAAAAGAAGTACCCTATCTTCGTTTCGCTGTAGAAATCCTTCTTTTCGATCATCATATCGTATACGGACTTCATGTCGTCGAAACGCTTGTATGGGTGTCGACTGGTACGGACCTTATACGTAAACGTGACCTTAAACTTCTTAAGGTGCCTGTGTCGATAATTGCGCCCGGATCTATGGGCGCCGCGGCTAGACGTTCGGCTCATATCTTACCCTCCTCCGTTAGCGTCCACGTCCGGCCGCAATGGTCGCACGTCCCGTCAAGATATCCCGCGATATCGCGATAGGTTTTCGTTATCGTGTACGAATTGCAAAACGGACATTTGTAGCACGTCGGATTCTTCCCGGTCGGATCGACGATCTTTTCAACGCCCTTATAAGGCGCTTCGACCTGTTCGGCGGAGGGCCAATCACAGGCCGGAACAGTATTCGCCGGTCGAAACGGACATGATCTACAATCCGTTTTATCGCATTTGCGGCCGTTTTTGTCGCGACCGGGACAATCATACCAGGACCAAATGTCGCGCCCTTCTTTCTTTTCTTCAACAGGCACGGCGAGGTCTAGGATTATATCGCGTAGGATATCGCGTACTTTGGCAGTATCTCTAGACGCGAACGCTTCCGCGTGACTTTGCGCGATAGCATAGGCGGACAATAGCCGTTCGTAGATTTCACGTTTTGTCATTTGACCTCCTTGTTATCGAATGTCAAGGAAAGCGGGACGGCCTCGACGCGGACGCCGTATCGATCGTAGAGAATCTTTATCTCGTCGAACGCGGCGCGCAAATGTCGCAACGCGTTCATGATTTCCCGCGGGGTATCTTCAAACTTTTCTACGAGTTGCGTTTCCGCCATCCACTTTAACGCGCCTTTGACATCCTCATAGCTGTTAGACACGGATTCAAGCATTCGTTTTAGCTCAAACTCGGGGGAATATGTCATCATTCTTCTTCCTCCTTCGCCAGTGCGTTGGCCCATTGAAGAAACCAGTGTTCGCACTTTTGCGCATAGCGGCGCCACTTGAAAACGTCAAGCCCCTTCCCGACGCAATTCGCCGGACAATTCAACGCGGGACAATTCGTGTTACAGTTGATCCATACGCATTTCGTATCGTCGACGGGACGTGTAGACAACAGCTCTTCGGGCTTTAGACTTTCTTTCCATTTTTCGAAATTCGTTTTCATTCTTCCTCCCTCCTTTTCGCTTCTTCTATCACCATTCGCGAAAGGACCTTGACCGTATCTTCCAACACGGTTAGACGAGCAGTGATTTCCTTTTCGTCTTCGTGTATGCGATCGAACAACATCTTCAAATACCATTCCTGTTCCATGTCAACCCCCTTATGATATGATCCAATTAGCCAACAGCATACCGGCCGTTACAGCAGTCGCCGTCGTTATCCATTTAAAGGCTATCGTGACGACCGCGATTATAACTTCGGCGTTTGCTGGAACTTCGTTTTCGTTTTCGTTTTCGTTATTCATGTGTCTTCCTCCATTTGATCAAAAGACGTTCGAATTTCTGTACGCCGGACAAATACAGGTCCCGGCGTTTGTCGATTATGTCGAATTGTTCGGGCGTTATCTTGCTTATGGCCGTTACGGGAACGCCCATGATCCCGTCGAAATCATTCGGTAGATTCGTCCAACTGGACACCTCGATTCCGTCGTAGTTATCGTATACGGGATATTCGCTTTCGTGTCCTTGATAAGTCTTTTTCGCGACGACGGGAATATGTCTATAGGCGTGGTCGATATTGGTATACCAGATCACGTTCCCCATACGCCGGTTTTCGCCGGTTGGCGTACCGAATTGCGAAACCTTCGTCACGCCTGGCCAAATAACACGATCCCTTATGTACGGGAAGATATCGCGATAGGTTGTAGCGTGAATCGGTCCAACGACGAGGAATTCTTTTTTGGATTCAAGAACAACCTCCATGAAATCCCGAAAACGGGAAAACGGCGGATTCGTGACGACGATATCCGCCTGTTCCATGTATCGGGACACCCCTTCCCCGTCCAACGATCCGTCGTCGAATAGATCCCCTTCGATTGTAACGGACCCTTCGAAGATTTCCATACGGCCGCGGCCGTCCTTGTTATATGAAGAACGGGCGACGCTTTTTAGATTGAGGCTTTCGAAGTTATCGACGAAATAACGCCAAAATTCCGAAGTCTCCCCGTCACACGGGCAGTATACGGACTTGTTGGCGAAATGGTCGCGATAGATCGAAACTTCCTTTTCAATGTCTTCATAGCGTGTATAGAATTCGTCGTTTGGATTATCATGCGCACGCTGTAGACTTTCGTTGCTCATTTGGCCCCCTCTATCGCGTCGAACAGGGCCTTTTTGGCGGCTTCCGTATGATGGTCGATATCGTAATTCCAAATGACGATTTCGCGATATCCCAGGCCGTTTAGGACGTTTGCCCGGTCAATGTCGTTAGCGATTGTGGACGCCCTGTTGGCGTGATTGGCGCTATGAACGGAAACGACGATACGGAGGTCGTCTATCACTATGTCTAGATCGTGATACCGGCGTCCACGCCTGTACAGGTATGAGGATATGGGGCAAATGGTCGCGTCGTTTCTACGGACCTTATATCCGGCCTTACGGAGCCAACTGGCGACGATCTGTTCATGTGGACGTTCTACCGCGCTTCGGCGTAGCTTCTCTATGGTATCGTCCGGACGGATCGTGCCATAGATCGGATTTCCTTCGCCTTTGGAGCGTTCCGACAGGTTGTAACGGGCTTCGGGGGATTTGACACGACGATCTATAGATGTTGTTTTTGCTAGAAACATTATGTAACCTCATTGGGATACTTCGAGAATTGTTTATACGATTAGGTATTTGGAATTGACGACGTGGGAGCCCATATAAAACAAGGCTTCGCGAAGGGGGGTCCTCCGGAAGCCTTAATCTACGGGACTTGCGATCTTGTCAAAATTTTTTAAGATTTTTTACTGTTATTTGCAATATAGGTTATTCCACAACATATTGTGTCGTGTTGAGAAGTTGTACACAATATGTTGCGTACAACTCACACGGCTGTGCTAGATCTACGCTATAGACTTATCGCTTTACTACAGGCGGAAGCGGAATAGGATCCCTGTTCGCTACTTCGTCCGTCCTTTTGCGTCCACGGGCAAATGCGTACTTTGCCGTTTCTTCCGGCGTAGCACCGCGGGTGCAATAGAGATGAAGATAGTTGTTAAGATATTTCGTCGATACGCCACGATATCGGTAGTTAATAAGCCCCTTTAAGGCGCTGTGCAACTGGTTTACGCGGTTAACGTCGAATTCCCCGTTCTTTTTGTATTCCGATTCAACGACGACGTGCGATAGGTTTTTCAGCTGTGCGAACGTCTTATAGATAGTAGCGCCGTCCGTTACCAGGAATGAATCCGTCTTGATATGATCATACAGCGTGTTAACGACGGCCGATAGACTTCCCGCGGCCAATAGCGATAGGTCCCCGATTTTGGCTAATCCGGCTTCTTTAGTCACGGCCGAAGGAACGACGACATGGATCTTTTGCTTTTCGTCCGATTTGAAGGTTTTCCGGAAGTCTTTCGGGATCTTCCGCGGGTTTTTGACGCCCTTAAAGGACAATCGGAAGAACGTTTCGTCCGCCTGTACGATACCGGCCAATACTGCTATATCGTCCTGTTTGATAGACGCGTCGAGGATTTTATGTCGCCAGTTGAACGCTGTCGATAGCGATATAGGATCCGCCACGTCGGATAGTATGCGCGATTTGCGCAAACTATGGTAATTCTTCAGCTCATACAGGTATCGACGCCATTGTTCAAGGCTTTTCCGCGTGTTGAACATCACACTTCCCGTAGACGCTCCAAAGGACCGTCCGCAGTGTTTGCATACATACCTGGCCTTTCCATACGCGGACCCGGCTTTACGCGTGTTACGCGAATTACAGCGGGGGCAAATCGGGACGCCTCGGTCGTTCTTCGGGACGATCCTATTCAAGTAATCGTCGACGTTTGCCGATTCGAACAGCACCCCTAACGCCCTTTGGCGTGGTGTTAGCTTCTTTTTCGGCGTGATCCGTTCCAACCTCCGAAGAACGTCCGTACGGTCGTCTTCGTTCAACGTCGCGAAAAGGTCGATAATCGTTTGTGTCTTCATGGTGCGAGCAGTGTAGAAAGATTTCCCCGCGGCGCTGTTCGCATAGATTAGCGGTCGAAATTGCATGAAAATTTTACAATGGCGAAAATAGGCTGAATTCAACAATTCCCGCAAAGTCTATGTTCCAATAGCGCCCCTGGCGCAAGATCTAACATAACCCTCGCGAAATCTAAAATCCCTTACCTCCTCTAACGTTTTTATCCCTGTCCGAAACGTTTCCCTATTTGTATATAATGTTGACTAAAATCGACGACCTTTTCCACCCGGATTCCGCCGGTCGACGGGGCCGAAAAAGGGGCTTGATTTTCTTACAACTATTTTACGCGAACAGCGCCGGAGGGACATTTCGTAAAAAATGGCGAAAGGGGCTTGAAATAATGAAAAGCCCCCTGTATTTACAGGGGGCGTTATTAGGTATTATGCGAGACAATGGAAAATCTATGATTAGGCCATGATAGGTTTTGGACTTGATCCTACAGGGCTTTCGAAGCGTTTAGGACGCGTTGGGGCGATTCTAGGGAAGGTTTTCCGCGGGTGCGGTAGTTTTTCCCTGGCTGTTCCCGAAACGACGAAAGACGCGTTCCTGTGCGTCGTGGGGAAGGTTGTTCGGGGGATCTTGCATACCGCGACCGGAGGTGGTCGCAACGGGGGAACCCGGCAAAAGGGCTATATCCCTTTTCGGGCGCTTTTGAAGAAAAATTTTCGATTGTGTTTAGCATAATACCGTTATCCGAATATCTGTAAAGGTTTCCTCTGTTCTTTGTCTTCATGTGATAACTTCGCGACATGAACGCGAAGACCATCGTACAGCATTGTAGCTAATCCGCCAAAGGCGTCGTTAACATAGTTGCTTCGATAAGGGGCGCGTAAACTAGCGGAACAACTTCCCGTGTTGGATATACTATCGGAACAGCGATCATTTTCCCAACAGCTATCGTCCGAATTGCGTCCGGCTTCCTGTTGAATGTCGTTGGCTAACGTATTCGAAGGATCATTCGCGATTTCACGATCCATAACGGGACCATTATCGACTTCGTCTATTTCCAGCGGCTTACGTGTCTTTCTGTATCGCTCTTCTTCTTTTCTTATGTCCCATAGTAGACAATGGACGTTTTCTTCGATACTTTTTTCGGGGTTTAGCGTGTAGTATTCATGTTCTTCTTTTACGGCTTTCTTCATCACCTTATGTATTAACGACGCCTTATTGGACTTCTCTATTAGGGATTCAAGTTCGTTCCTGGATATTGTTCCCTGTAGACGTTCTTCGGCTTCTTTCATTATCGTACAGGGTATTTTCGATAGTTTTTCGTCGTTCTGTATTTTCTTTTCAAGTTTTGTTCGTCTACACGCGTCTATTAGCATGATTTCCGCGTATTGTACGGCTTCTTCGAACAGCTGTTCGCGGTTTGTCTTTAGGTTGTGTTTGTAGTCGCGTAGGGTCCTTTCGGCTATTTTCGATCCGGCTTTAAGTTTCTTCGACGGCCAGTTTGCTATTGTGTTCCCCGTTTCTTCATAGTTGAACATATTGAACAGGGTATTCCGTTTTGCACCGTGGGTATTAAAGTATTCGTTGTTGTGCTGTTGGCGTTCTTTCTTTGCCGTGTATCTATTCAGCCGTGGCGACGTGTTTATCGTCTTGAGGAATTCGGCTCGATATGATGTATAAGGGACCGGCTCCCTGTTCATTATCCGTCGTTCGAAGATTTTGTAGCTATCGTAATAGGTGTGGATATTGTCCTCGTTCAGCTCGTAATCGGACAATACAAGATCTTCCGCGGATAGCTGTATAAGGAAGTTTCGGTCTACAATTACTTTACGGGCCTGTTTTACAGATAGCCGGAACGCTTCTATGAATGTTGCCGCGGCTTTTATGATCGTTTTTTCGTTCATGTTCTAGTCTCCTCTATCAATCTGTTTATACGATCCGCTTCTATGGAATCGCAAATTGCAATATCTGTTCAGCACGTAAGGTCCGCCGGACTTTTCGTCTTCCCAGGCTTTCGCTATGTATAGGGCTTCGGTAGCGGATAGGACGTATTCGTCCGTTATCTCTTCGGCCAGGATATCCCAATCGTAGGCGTCCGGATTTGCTTTCCAATCGTTCTTTATGGCCTTTGAAGATGTCCAATACAAAACACCCATTATGCCATCGGGAAGGAGATCGGGGTTTTTCGTTTGGAAACGGGACTGCTTTCCTATGTAGACGGCATTATCCGATTTTCTTGTTACTCTATAGATGAATCCTTTCATGTGATTTGTGAAAACCGGGACCCCGTTTCCGAGGTCCCGGGCGATATAAACAAAGCGATTTTTGGGCATTTCCTACTTTCAAGATCGTTTGGTCACTTGATTTCGGCAGGTGCTCCGACCCGTTTATCGTTATCTTGATCGTCGTCTTTCGGCTTGTTCGAGATAGCGATAAAACTTGCGGTATTTCATGTAGGCTATTAGTGTGTGGATCATTGGGGATATCCTTTAAGAATTCCTATTGAGATCGAAGACAAGATTCCGAAGATCTCCCTCGTTGTATTCGATAGTTTCTTCGGGACCGTCGTATGTCCAGTCGATAAGGTCGAAGTTTTCTTTTTTGCGTTCCCAGGGACAATTATCAAAATCGGGATCCGTTTCCCAAATATCCTTTTCGAGAATTGTAAGAGAAATAGGCCGGTCGTTATATCGACCTCGCATAACTGTAGTATAGGAATCGAACATGGTGTACTCGTTGGGATATTCGATTTTGTTCGAAAGGTCCGCGAGCATATCGTCGTCGTTCCACTTGATGTCGTCAATGTTGATAGATTCCTTCTTCATGTTTCTTCTCCTTTGTTAAAGATTTTTCGGATCTGCTTTATTGATTCATTCGGGACCGTTTCCGGTCTCTTTTTCCAATATAGTATTTTCCAGGTCCTTCTCGAATTGTTTATATGGGTTGAATGTCGAAAAGTGGTATTTTCTTAAAAAATCCGAAGATTCCGTTCTAGACCTGTTCAACGACCTTTTTCTGTCTATTGGCTAACACGTCGTCCCAGTTTCGGTCGCGTCGTTTCAGCTGTCGAAGCGATTCGTATTCCGCCAGTGATACCCGGTGGCTTTTCCCGTCCGAAAACACTACACGTTTCTGTCCTTTCCATTGAAGAGTGTATTCCGGGCCAAACCTATGCTGTCTTCCTTCCGCTGTGAGCCTCATACGAGGCCCTAGAATCGATTTTTTGAATTGACCCCTAGACGGATACCCCCGAAGCGTTTAAAGGCTTCTAGGGGCCTTTCTGTGCGTCTAGCGGCTTGTAATTATTTTATTGCTGTTTTCAATATAGTATTTTTCGGGGTTTTTATATCTACATTGACACAAAAGCCCTAAACGCCGTTCAAGATCTGTTCACTGGATCGGGAAGGGGGTTGAATGTCCAATTTGAGCTTTTTTAGCCCTTATATATATTAATAGGTATTAGGAGTATTAATACCTTTAAAAAGAGAATTAAGGAGACACCGCCGTTTTTACGGCGACTTCCCTATTTTCGCTTATTTTCGACGATTTCAAGTGGTTTCACCCTATGAATAAGACACCGCCTCTTCATCTATGAATAAGACACCGCCTCTTCATCTATGAATAAGACACCGCCTCTTCATCTATGAATAAGACACCGCCGTTCCGGCGGGTCTCATGTCTTAATCACTTATCGTCCCAATGGAATT
>JAEEGL013152526.1_pt1 | contig 13358 bp, 11 predicted proteins | sample 9134231 | NCBI WGS metagenome assembly JAEEGL01 (sample SAMN16246548, study PRJNA631951) | gut metagenome | biome: gut microbiome; feature: rumen; material: fiber-attached | host: Bos | place: Iran: Karaj | collected 2018-10 | reverse complement strand
CTCTCGGAAAAGCCTCCGGAGAATCTACGTCGTATTTCTCGGCGGCAAAACCGGACAGATAAGCCGCGTCGAACATACGCAGATCGCGGTAATCGTACGGCTCCATCTTGTCCATCATGTCATCGTCCATCTGACGGGAAGCATCCGCCGGGATCTTGCGGAACCGAAAGCTTCCGCTTCGGGCAAACTCATACTTGTTGTGCGTCGTGACGATATAGTCGCCGGAACGATGCGAAGACGACGTCTCGCCTCTGCCGGCCTTATACAGATCGACATCGCAGTCATACATCCAGAACGGAACGTAAGTCCCCGCGATGCGCTCCATCTGTTCCTTGGTGTAGAAGCCTTTCGGTGTGAAAACACCCTTGTGGCACCATTTGCCAAAGATATCCTGAACCTTTTCTTTAGAGATCTTAAACGGGATCATCAGATCCGGCTTGAACTCTCCCTGCAGGTTGTTCTCGATGATCGTCGGAGAGCCACAGTACCGGCAGAAAGTGGCCGCGGTCAGTTCGTTGGTCACGATCTGCGCGCCGCAGCTCGGACAGATGTACTCCTTCAGAGAAACCGGCTCTTCGCTCGAAGAAGCGGCTTCCGCCTCCGGAACAGGAGCTTGTTCTACGTATTTCCGCTGCTCATTGAGCGTATCCAGCTGCTCTCTCGTCAGTACGCTGCCGCAGTATTCGCAGGTAAAAGTTCCGCTTTCCGCGTCAAACGACATCGGCGCCCCGCAGTTGGGACATTTAAAGATCGATACACTTAGTTTTTCCATTGTCATTCATCCTTACGGATTGGAATCGGACGAGCCGCTGCTCTCGCCGTCTCTGGCTCTCTCCGCCTCCGATTTCTCTGGCGCGACTTCGGCAAGGAACTGCAGCAAAGCCTCGGCCATCGCTTCGCCTGCCGCCTTCTGCCCGCTCTCGGAGCTCAGCAGATCATAGTCCAGATAATAGGTCATGTATCCCATATAGACGGTGCAGGAGATGAACTCTGTCTCCAGCATCGGACCGTCCTCCACCTCGGTATAGCGGTACCACATACCGAATCCGTCCGCCGCCGCTTCCATCAGAGCCTGTGCCAGCCGCTGGCTCAAAGCATCGCGCTGATTGTAGGTGGTGGAAGTGTTCTCTTCCTCGTCACTCTCGTCATCGCTCGTTGTCGCCGCGGTGTAGTAGGTTCCGATCGTTCCGCCCAGCTCCTCCTCCGACGCGTTGACGCGCAGTGTGATAAGGCAGTCGGCACTGTACGCATTGGCGATCTTGAGCCGCTGCTCGTTTGTCATCGTGGTATCAGAGCTGCGGGTCAGCACGAAATAGTAGCCATCGTTGTGCGCATTCAGATAGGACAGCATGTGCTGCGCCACATTCAGCGTGATCTTCTTCTCGACCAGCCCGTCCACCGAATACCCCTTGTCACTGCCGCCGTGGGACGCGTCGATCGCCACGATATAGCGGTAATGAGTGGGATCAAAGTTGGCCGCAACGTCCGTGGTTCCCTCGAGATAGCCTGCCATCGAGCTCTTCACGTTGGTAAGATTCGACATCAGCATCGAGGTCATGTAGACCGCCATCTGGTCGCCTACACTGTCGAGCGCGATCGTCGACACGCTGCGGGTCGTTCCCGTTTCCTCGCTGCCCTCGGAGTCGATGGTCTCTACAAGGATCCCGCTGCTCTCTCCTTCAGCCGTGTCCTTTGGCTTTTTGTTCTTTTTGCCGCATTGGACACAGAGAAGAATAATAATGATAAGGACCAGCAGGATCAGTACAAACCTCTCCGGATTGACGAGTTTGTATTTTCCTTTTGCCATTTTGTCACCTATACGGACGGATCATTTTACCGCCGTTAAGCCGGTCATAAAGATAAAACCTCTTAAGAATCGATTGTACATCGGGATGGCTTTGACCGATTTCAGCATAATGCTGGCCTCGAGCGGCATGATCCGGTCCTTGTAGCGGCGCCGGATCAGTTCGGCCATCATCAGGGAATCTTTCCCCTGCGTTCCTTTCATGGCGCCAGCCAGCGCTTCGCCGGAGCGCAGCGCGAAGCTGATCCCCTCGGAACTGGACGGGCTGATCAAGCCGGCCGCTTCGCCGATCAGGAAGATCCGATTGCGTCCGGTATGGATCGATCCGAAAGCTCTCGGACGCATGATGACAGCACCGCGGCGCTTGACCGGTCTGGAAAGATCAAAACCTTTCTCCTGCAGGTCGAATTTCAGCTGTTCAAAACGCTGTTTCGTACGGTTATCCGCCGGCATTGCCGCGCCCACCAGGATCTGGTTTCCTTTCGGGATCACCCAGCTGTAATAATCGGTCACTCTCTCGTCGAAAAGCGCCACATAGTAAGGGATCTGTTTGTCTACCTCAAACCATTCCTGAATACTCAGGTAGGTTTTCGGCTGGCGGCTTTTCAGCGTCGGATGACCCGCTCTCGCCTTGCGGCGCTCCAGATCGGTCTTGACCAGCGAGCTAGCGCCGTCGGCTCCCACCAGGATCTGGCAGCGGTACTGCGTCTGAGTCCCGTCCTGCAGCCGTACCGAAGCATAGACAGCCTTCTTCGTCTCGCGGATCGTATGCACGTTCGCGCCGGTCACGACCGTCACGTTTTCCCTTTTGGCTGCTTTCTCAAGAAGCATCTGGTCGAAGCGCACGCGGTCGATATTCAGGTAATTGCGGCGGAACGTTCTCTCTCTCCTGTTTTCCAGATCGATCGCCCGCACCGTCAGCGGTTGAGGTCCTCTAAGGACGCGCTCCGGCAGTCCGATCCCCAGATGTGCCAGTTCATCCTGCGCCGCGTGGTCCAGCATGCCGCCGCAGCTCTTTTCCAGTTTGTAACAGTTTTCTTCGCTGAAAAGATCGCGTTTTTCAACGATCGTCACCTGAATACGCGGATCGATCGTCAACGCAAGGGCCGACGCGGCCGGTCCGCCTCCGACGATCAAAACTTCCGTCTGTCTCATAGCAGCCATCCTTTCAGGTATTTATTCTTCAGTTTCCCCTGTGTAGCTTTCGCCCATCCCAGCGGAAACCCATCGGTCAAGATCATGGTCCAGCCGTCCGGATATTCTCCGGTCAGTGTTTCCCCCTTCAAATAGCGGATCGTCCGCTCATCTTGGTCCGGCAGATCGATCTCGCGCCGGACATTCCCCTTTGACAAGGTCATCGCCAGCGCCTGGCTCGGCTCAAACCGGTCTTTCTTCAGCTCTCCGAGAAGGATCCCGTCCCTCAGTACACGAAGCGATGAAAGCGCTCCCTGCGGGATCGGACTGTAATACAGGCTGGTTCCCAGCTTCTGAAGGTATCCGTCCGCCGGCAGCATCTCCCGCCAGCTTCCGTTTAAAGACTCTTCGCACCAAGTCTCCCAAAGCATCAGATCCGCGGCTGAAAAACCGCCCCGGTTATCGATGCTTACGATCTCTTTAGGCATCTTCCTGCCGGCCTTCGAGATCAAGGCCGCGAAATGTCCCTGCCCCTCGACCTTATGAGGCCAGAACCTTGCCGTATAAGCGATCTCTTCTCGCCCGGAAGCGCACCACTCCGGGTGACCGTCTTCCATCCCTCCGACCTTCTTGATCGGCAGCAGCGAAAGATCGGGGTGCTTTGTCAGAAACTGATCCACCATCTCCTCATCCTCCATCGGTGAGAAGGTGCAGGTGGAATAAAGCATGCAGCCGCCGGGAGACAGAAGGCGGTAAGCCGACTCCAGGATCTCCCGCTGCAGCTTGGCATAATATTCGTTTCCGTATTGTTCCCAGTTTTTCATGATGGCAGGCTCCTTGTGGAACATGCCCTCACCCGAGCAGGGCGCGTCTACCAGGATCTTGGTAAAGGCCTCCGGGAAGCGCTGGGAAAGCTTGTAGGGATTCTCCGAAACCACGACGGCACGTCTCGCCCCCTGCAGTTCCAGATTTTTCAAAAGCGCCTTTGCCCTCGACGGGCTGATGTCATTCGCCATGAGGAAGCCCTCGTCCCCCAGTCTTGCGGAAAGGAACGTACTCTTCCCGCCCGGCGCGGCGCAAAGATCCAAAACGCGGTCCCCCTTTTCGATCGGCAGGATCGCCGCCGGGGCCATCGCGCTTGGCTCCTGCAGGTAATACAGTCCCGCGAAATAGTCGGGATGCTTCGAGAAATCCGCGGTCTCCCCCTGCAGATAAAAACCGCTCTCGCACCAGGGAACTTGCTTCAAGGCTTCCGCACCCCGCTTCAGGCGGCGTTTTTCATACGCGTCCGGCGAGATCTTGGCCGTATTGACCCGGATCCCCTGATAATAATCCCGGTCGAAGCTGGCCTGATACTGAAGAAACCCCTCGTCCCCCAAAAGGGCGCGCATGGCTTTCTCATAATTCTCCGGAAACGTAACCATGAAACCTCCCTGTCATACTGAAATCAGCCGCTGAACATACCTCAGGTTTACCAGACGGTCCGATCAGCGGCTGACTTGATACTTTCATAAAAATGATAGGCGCAGCCGGTCAAAACGTGCGTCGTGTTTATTCAGGCAGCTTGACTACCTTATCGTTGATCATTTCCTGCAGCGCCCGCATGACACCGTATTTGCCGTGTCCGAAATTCAATCCGCCCTGGAAGAAAACCGTATAAGGCGGCTTGATCGGCGCATCCGCGGAAAGCTCGATGGAAGCGCCGGAATTAAACGAACCTGCCGCCATGATGATCGGGCATCCGTATCCGGGCATATCCCACGGAATAGGCGTTACAAAGGAATCCACCGGTGCCGCGAACTGCACGCCCTTGCAGAAGCTGAGGATCCCCTGTTCGGAATGCAGCGTTACCGCTTCCACGATATCGCAGCGCTCCTCGTCCACGTCCGGCAGCACTTCAAAACCAAGCGCTTTAAACACCGCCGCGCAGTAGACCGCTGTCTTCACAGCCGCCGCCGTGACGGTAGGCGCGTAGAAAAGGCCCTGATAAAGCGCCTTTGTCACGCCAAGCGTCGCGCCTGCCTCTTTTCCAAGGCCGGGCGCCGTCAGACGGATCGCGCACTTCTCCACCAGTTCCTTTTTGCCGACGATATAGCCTCCGATGGGCGCCAGGCCGCCGCCCGCGTTCTTGATAAGAGAACCGACTGCGATGTCCGCGCCAACGTCCGTAGGCTCGATCGTCTGAACAAATTCACCATAACAGTTATCGACCATCGCGATCACGTCCGGCTTGACGGCCTTGGCGACGCGGATGATCTCGCCGATCTCCCGCACCGAAAGGGAATGACGGTAATCATATCCCTTCGAACGCTGGATCTCGACGATCTTTGTTTTCTCTCCGATCGCTGCTTTTAAAGCTTCGGTATCCGGGAGGCCGTCTTCCTTCAGCGGTACGATCTTGTAGGTAACGCCGAATTCCGTCAGGCATCCGGGCTCCGGACGAATGCCGACCACGCCCTGCATCGTATCGTAAGGCGTACCGACCGCGAATACGATCTCATCTCCGGGGCGCAGCAGGCCGAAAACCGTCGTGGAAAGCGCGTGAGTGCCCGAGATGATCTGGGGTCTCACCAGCGCGTCTTCCGCGTGGAACACACGGGCGAACACTTTTTCCAGTGTATCCCGTCCGATATCGGTGTAGCCGTAACCGGAAGTCGTTTCAAAATGAGCGTCCGATACACGCTCCTGCTGGAAAGCGTCGAGCACCTTCCAGGAATTGTATTCCGCGATCTCGTCCAGTTCCTGAAACTTTGCACGCAAAGAAGGCTCCTGCTTTTCACAGAAAGCCGCAGTTTCAGGCGCGATCTGCATTTGCTTTAAAAGCGCTGCTTTATCCATCAATCCTCGCTGCCCTCTTCTTCTTGATTCAGTTTCAGCTGAACGGGACGGACCGGACGGATCGTCGATACAGCATGCTTATAGACGACCTGCTGATTGCCGTCGGTCTCGATCATGATAACAAAGTTGTCATATCCGCGAATCACGCCTTTGATCTGGTAGCCGTTTGTCAGGAAAACGGTCACTTCTACGCGTTCCTTCCGGATCGTGTTCAGAAAGACATCCTGAAGATTGATCTGCTTATTCATAATAATTCCTCTCCAGCCTCATGGCTATGTGATGGGAACGATAAAGCTGTTCCCGAAAAGATTGTTCTATAATTGTACCGCAAACCGCGCTTATTTTCAACCCTCATATCGGCGCGTGCAAGGACCCTTACAGGATTGTCAGCGTCCTCTTTTCCGTATCGATCCGAGCCGTTTCGCCAAGCGGCAGCGACATCGTCGGCAGGCTGTGACCGCAGCTGTAGTTGTAAAGGACCGGCTTGTCTTTCGGCAGCAGATCGCGCAGCACGGTCTCCAGCTCCATCACACCCTTCTCATCCGGGCAGTCGGTCCAGTAACCCAGCAGGATCCCGGCAGCATCCTCGAATTTGCCGGCCAGCCGCATATGGTTCAGCATGCCGTCAAGGCGGTACAGCGCTTCATTAACATCCTCCAGAAACAGGATCTTTCCCTTCGTATCGATCTCATAGGGTGTTCCGAGAGACGAAGAAACCAGCGAAAGGTTGCCGCCGCACAGGATCCCTTCCTCCTGCTTTGGCGCTTCCTCAAACAGCACCTTTACGTCTGTTGCGGACGGAAGCTCGCCCTTCAGTGAGCCGAACATGCAGCGGTCAAGCCATGTTTTGGAATAATCATCTATGCCGCGTATGACCTCCGTGGAAGGCATCGGGCAATGATAGCTGACGATCCCGTTTTGGTTCAGCATGATATGCAGAGCCGTGATATCGCTGTAGCCACCCACCCATTTGGGATTCCGGCGGATCACATCAAAGTCCAGCAGATCCAGTAGACGCTGCGTCCCATAGCCTCCGCGGATACTGTAGATCCCGTCAATGGAGGGATCCGCAAAGGCGTCCATGATGTCCTTCGCCCGCTCCTTGTCCGTTCCAGAAAGATAGCCGTAAGTCAGATTGCAGCTGGGCATGACCACGGGGACCAGCCCTTTTTCTTCCAACGCTTTCTTCGATTTCTCCACGATCTCCCTGCAGTGGATCGGATCCAAGCAGTCGCAGCTCGATGCCGCGGCCAGCAAAGCAACTCTCGCGCCTTTAAACAACGGTTTCGGTGTCAGCATTGTATTTCCTCCGTTTTCCGTTTTGCTCCATGAAAAGAAAATGCCCCTGACGTGTCGCTGATCCATTTGTCACGACCGCTCAGGGGCACTTATTGCCTTCTATTGTACTCTATACGAACTTATTTGCCAAGATACAGACGGATGATGTCCAGATATTCATTCGGATAGAATCCGATCTCGCCCTGGAAGCGGGTCAGCGCGATGAGCCCGCCGTCGATCTCTTCGATCGAAGCGAGCATCTCGGCATTGTCCGTCTTCAGTCCGCCGCCGTACACGACATCCATACCGCCGGTACGCTCCTTGACGAAGCGGGCGATCTTGGTAATGTACGGTTTGTCCGCGGGCGTCTTGCCGGGGCCGATGCTCCAGACAGGCTCGTAGGCGATGACGACCTGGCTCTTGTCCACGCCTTCCAAACCTACATCGAGCTGTTCGCCGAGAACTTCCTGCCATCTCTCCTGCTCTTCGCTGGTCTCACCGATGCAGTACAGGACCTTCAGACCTTCTGCCTGCGCGCACTTGATCTCCTGATTCAGGAGACGGTTGACCGCGCTGAAATCCTTGCAGCCGGCTTCCGCAAGAACGCCTTTCTTGTCATTGCGCTCTTCACAGTGGCCGATCAGGGTTCCGCTGCAGCCGATCGCCTTGACGATCGAAGCGCTACGGTTCGTTGTGAACGCGCCGAAGTTGCCGCCGACCGCGGTATTCATGCGGTATACGCTCTGCGAGCCGATCTGAACCGGGCTGTTTTCAGACAGCGCAGCGACCGCGCCGAGAAGATGGGCTTCCGGGAAGTACTGAACGAACTCGACCTCCGCGGGATCATACTTTTTCAGTGCTTCCTGCGTTCCCTCGACAATGAACCTGGCCCAGTCCTTGACCGGAGCGACACGGTTGACACCGCCGAATTCGGTCGGAACGTCAAAGCGCTTCAGATTCAGAAAAATATGTTTCATAACCGTTTTCCGTCCTTTCGCTCAGAAAGCTGATCAATAGCCGAAGCCAGTCTCGCCCGGATGATGGCCATATGCGTCCATGACATCCTGATCCGGATCCTTCATGCAAAGGTGAACTGCCGACTTCTTAAAGGTCAGCGGCAACGCCAGAATGTTCGGATTCTCGCCGACATACTTCTTCTTGGCATCCTCGAGAGCCTCTTCGAAGGTCGCGCGGGTCTTCAGACCCATGCCGCGCGCATAGCCGGGCTCTTCCGCACCGACAATGTAGATCGCGCTGGTATTCATCTCCGCGATATGACCACAGCTCATCATCGAGAAGCCGTGGAACGGATGGAACGCGTTCGTAAAGCGATACTTGCGGATGTATTCCTCGTTGGTCGCGAAATACTCGCCGTAGCGGTTCATATCCGGCAGCTGGTTCATATGGTCATGCTGGAACAGCTCATAGACCTCACGCAGGTACGGCCACAGCTCGTCGTGGAAATAACCGTTGCAGGTGGAAGCGCAGATAATGACGCAGTGATCGCTCATGACACGCTTGAAGCGAAGGACCTGAGCAGACAGGGCCTGCATCATCATGATCGGGTTCGTGCCCATGCCGTCGCCGTAGTGGAACTTCTGCGGCATACCGAAGACGAGGACATCGTACTTTTTCTCCGCCCAGTGTACGTAGGTGCGCTTGTCCGCCAGCTTCCAGGACAGGGGCATCATCTCGGCCGCGTAACCGGAATAGATCGCGATCTGGCGGGAGCTGGTATCGAGAACCGCGTCGCAGCAGAAGAACGGATGGCCCATCTTCTCTTCCATCAGCATCGAGATCTCGTCGAACTTGTCGCGCATCAGAGAACCGGCGTTGACCGGCGTGAAATCGTCACGGTGCATAACAGAGGGAACATGATGGGAAGCGATGCAGCGCCAGTTGGTGATACCGGTCGCACTGTGCTTGTAGCCGCCCGAATAGCCGCCGTAGGGGTTGCCCTGAACATGGCCGATCAGGATCGGAATATCCGCGTCGAAAACATACTTGTTCATGAAGACCGGGTCGCCGCGGCGGGTCGTGCCGAGGTCGATCATGTGATCCGGGTCTTCACTGTCATGGCTGATGATCTGACCGGTCGGCCAGAACTGGTCGTACAGCTCACGTCCGAAGATCGCCAGCGCGTCGCTGTCCTTGCTTCTCGGATGCAGACCGTTGGAGATGATGAACAGGACATCCTGCTTCTGAACGCCTGCCGCGTACAGCTCTTCCAGAATATATTTGATGGAGAGCTTGCGATGGCTCGTCGCCTGCTCGCCGCCCTTTACACGGTCCGGAACAACGAAGACGACCTTGCTGCCCTTGTGGGCAAGCTCCGTCAGCGTCGGCATGCCGATCGGGTTCGCGAGGCTTTCCTTGTAAGCCGCTTCCAGCTGATCCTCGGGAATGTACGGCGGATCCGCGACGGTTTCACCGGGAATAAAGACGTCGGTGGAATCCGGCAGGTTCGCACCCATCGTGCCCTGACCGTATTCGAATTCAAAATGCTTCATAATAACCTCCCATGGTTAGAAAGAATGGAATGTTCTCTATCATGCCGGAAGCCGAAGCGCCGCTCCGCTTTCCGGAAATTCACTTTTTAGATCAGGTTCTTCTTGTAGCGCTCCGCCATCTCTTCCAGCGTGACCTTTTCAACATCCGCTGCGTGGCCGTAGCTGCCGAACTTGACGATAAGGGGAGCCAGCGCTTCCTTCACGCCGCCTTCAATGGCGGTGCAAAGCGTTGCAATGTCCGGATCGTCCATGTTCGCGCCATACATGACCGTGTCCATGATCGGGGGCAGGAAGGTTCTCGGATCGAAATCGGCCTTGTGCGCTTCGAGCAGCTCGTAGACCGGACCAATGCTCTCGGAGGTGCGCAGTTCGGGACGCTTCAGGAACAGTTCCTTCATGTTGCGGGTGACCGCCAGACGAAGGTCGGTATCGACGTTGATCTTGTTGATGCCGCAGCTCGTGACCGCGATCAGCTGGTCGACGCTGATGCCGTAGGTGTTGGTCAGCTGACCGCCCATCGCGTTGATCGCGTTGACGATGTACATCGGAACCGTGGAGGAACCGTGGCTGACAAGGAAGCCGTGGATGTGCTCGTGGATCATGCACTCCTTGATTGCGTAGACGATCTCCTTGCGAAGCTTTGCGTCCTTGCCCTTGTTGGCGCCGTGCTGCGTTCCGTAGCTGATCGCCAGCGCGTCGCACCCGGTCTTCTTAAAGAAGTCGATCGCCTGCAGCGGGTTCGTGTAGGTACTGGTCTCAGACGCGACATCGTCTTCGACGCCTGCCAGAACGCCCAGCTCACCCTCCACGCTGACACCCAGCGGGTGTGCGTACTTAACGACCTCGCGGGTCAGTTCTACGTTCTGTTCATAAGGAAGCGAACTTCCGTCGATCATGACGCTGGTGTAGCCGCCCTTGATGGCTGCGACACAGCTGTCGAAATTCTTGCCGTGATCCAGATGGATAACAACGGGGATGTCACTGTCTTCTCCGTATTTTTTCACTGCGTCGCCGATATTTTTTGCGCCGCGGATCTTGTCTTCGATCGTGGAATTCTTAAAATCCGTACGGCCACCCATGAATCCGTTGGCCAGATCCGCGCCCTGCAGAAGGGCCGGAGAACGCAGCATTTCGTGAACTTCAATGGCTGCCTTCACCTGGCATACCGCGTTCACATTGAACGCTCCCTGTGCGTACTTCAGTCTGTCGGCTGCTTCCAGCACTGCTCTCATTGGAACTAACATGATCTTCTGCTTCCTTTCGTATTGTTTTCAGTCAGTTAAAAGAGACCATTTTGCGGATCTCTTCTCCAAGCAATGGTCTGGCCCATTCCTTAAAGGCCTCGGTCACTCCGTTGCCCGCCTCGTTGATATACTCATCAGGCATCGTCCTCTCGTACAGCATGACTTCCTCAATGTCCACAAGGAAGGGTTCCACTTTGTAAGGCTCCGTCGAGACACGCTTAAAGGCAACCATCTTGCCGGTCGTGCCTTTCAGCACTTCACGGCAGGCGATCTCACCGGCGAGCTGCGCCTCGTCCCGGTCCACCTTGCTCTGCATGTAGATCGAGCAGCGTCCCAGAAGGCCCGGTTTCTCGCCTCTGGCCTTGTAGCCAAGTCGCTTGATCACGACACCGGCCAGATGCGTTCCGACATCGCCGAAATAGGTCGCGCGGCCTACCTTGAAGATCGGTTCTACGATCGGTTTCCCGTCTTTATCATGCAGCCCTTCGGAGGCGACGACCACGATTCCCTTTTTCTTTTTCAGCAATGCTTCGACGTCGGCTACAAACTGATCTTCGTCAAACGGCCGCTCCGGAAGATAGATCAGATCCGGTCCTTCACCGCCCTGATCGGCTGCCAGGGCACTGGCTGCCGTGATCCATCCGGCATTGCGTCCCGATGTTTCCAGGACGACTACATGAATGGCAAGTCCTTTTACATCCGCGCAAAGCTCCGCGGTCGACTGCGCGACATACAAGGCCGCACTGCCGTAACCCGGGCTATGATCGGTGATGGCGATATCGTTGTCCATCGTCTTCGGGATGCCCATGACCCTGACATCGCCGCCTGCCGCCTGACAGGCTTTGTAAAGCTTGCCGCAGGTATCCATGGTTCCGTTGCCGCCGTTCATAAGAACACAGCTAATGTCCATCTCCTTCAGGATCTTTGCCATCGCTTCGTATTCCGGAGCTTCGAGCGCGTCCCGGGAGGTTCCGATTGCGCTGCCCGGCGTCTGCAGCAGGAGCGAAAGCTTCTCTTCCGGCTCGTTGGTCAAGTCAATGACCTCTCCTTTCAGAAGCCCGCCCGTTCCGTTTTTCGCGGCATAGATATGATCCACTTCGGGATGCTTCTTCGCTTCCGTCACTGCTCCGTAAAGGGAGGCGTTGATCACCGCGGTCGGTCCGCCGCCATGAATGATCAGTAAGTTCTTTCCCATTCCTTGCCCTCTTGTACTTTATGATTTAGAACGGCTGTTTAGCCGCATTGGCGTTAACATAAATGATCGCGTCGGGATGGCGCTGCATCAGGGAGACCGGGAAGTGACCGCTCACATCGCCGTAGGCAGCCTGCCTCACGACACTGCGGTGCCAGTCGCGGAACACGCCAAGACGCACCTTTTTCGCGGAAAGGATCTCTTTCATGCCGATCGTGACGCACTTTTTCGACATCGCGTCGATCGCGCCCGACAGATCTCCGATCGCGTTTGCCACTCTTGTCTCACGGCTGATTGCCAGCACGCGCGTTGGGAGCTTGGCAAATTCATCGGCTGTCAGTTCATCCTGTGCTTCGTTGAAGGCTACGTGCCCGTTGATCCCGATACCGCCGAAGCAGATATCGACGCCGCCAAGCCGATCGATCACACGCTGAATGTTCTCCGGATCCTTCGGATCGGGGAACACACGCTGCTCTACAGGCATGACAAGTTCCGGATCGATCTTTGAATAGACCACCCGGTTCATAAACCCATGGAAAGAAAGCGGGCTGCTCTCTTTAATATAGGTCTCATCATCATTCAGATATTCGTCCATATTAATGAACCAGACCTTTTTTAAACTGGTTCGGCGGGTGTTGACCAGTCGGACGAAGATCGGATACTGTCCGACCGGTCCGACAGGACAGATAAATACCGTTGTCTTCCCTTCCTGATTATGTGCTTCGATGGTTTCGACCATCTCCTTAGCCATCTCGTAGAAGACTTCTCCGGAGTCACCCATCTTGATCAATCTGATTTTGGCGTCTTTTCCGAGGTCTTCTGCTGAGATCTGATAGTAAGACTGTTTCATACACAACCTCCTAAAGGACGAAAAATATACGCAAACTTTCACGCAGAAACACGGACACTGCACTTTCCTTTATTTTCCCATGGAACCGCCTCCGTGTCAAGCTGTTTTTGCTTTAAATCTACGCAAACATTACTCAAATTTTTCGTATATGCCGCGCAGATTTCCGCAAAAACCTCTATATATTTTCTTATTTGATTTCCCCGTTTGAGGATTGCGATTCCCCCTTCAATCACCTATACTATTTCTGTTACCCCGCCTTTTCCATTTAGCGGCGGAGCTCGAGGTGTCGTTTTGCTGCTCACAGATTTCAACTTTCTGTTCCGGTTCCTGCCGGTTCTCATATTGCTGTACTACCCTGTCGGCCAGCTCTTTAAAAAGAGGCGCGCAAGGCTGGTTTTCAGGCAGATCATCCTGGTTCTGGGATCACTCGTTTTCGTATCGCTGGGCGATCTGATCTCGCTCCTGATCCTCTGTTTGTTCTGCCTCGTCAATTACCTCCTTTCCCTTT
>JAEEGL012437200.1_pt1 | contig 13358 bp, 9 predicted proteins | sample 9134231 | NCBI WGS metagenome assembly JAEEGL01 (sample SAMN16246548, study PRJNA631951) | gut metagenome | biome: gut microbiome; feature: rumen; material: fiber-attached | host: Bos | place: Iran: Karaj | collected 2018-10 | reverse complement strand
GATCGGGCAGCTCTCCGGCGGCATGAAGCAGCGGCTCGCGCTCGCGCAGGCGGTGCTCGGCGATCCCGAGATCCTGATCCTCGACGAGCCGACGGCGGGGCTCGACCCGAAGCAGCGCATCGCCATCCGCAACTACATTGCGAAGATCGCCTTTGACAAGATCGTGCTGATCGCCACGCACGTCGTGTCGGACGTCGAGTGGATCGCGCGGGAGATTTTGATACTCAAAAAGGGCGTGCTCACCGACTGCGCGCCGACACACGAGCTGATCCAAAAGATAGAAGAAAAAGTCTGGATCATCCCGTGCTCCGAGGCGGAGGTACAGGGCTATCAGGACCGCTTCCGCGTGACGAACATCTCCCGCGACGAGCAGAGCGGCGAGGTCTTGCTCCGCGTGCTGTCGGATGAGAAACCGTCCGATTCCGCCCGCGCCGCGCGTCCCACGCTGGAGGATTATTACCTGTACGTGTTTGGGGAAGCGAGCGGAGGAGAAGGAGACGCATCCGCCGCGGAAGGGGCGTGATCCCCGCCGAGCGGTACGCGTTTCGGGCGTGCCGGTAAGACCGCGGCTCCCGTTCCGTAAAAAAAGCGTGACGTCTCGTCACGCTTTTTTTATGGAACGCGCCCGTCTGCTTACAAAGGCGGCGTCACAGAAATCGCTGGCGTCATGCTTCTGTGCTCACGCCGGAGATTTTTTATCGGATCGCATCGGCTCGTTTTCATGATGTCCTCCTTCTTATCAGCCGGGATGATTCAGGCCGACCGCCGCCCGACGCGCGAGCCAGTACGCCTCGATCAGCGCGATCGGCGCGCAGGTTTTGTGCTTTTCGTAATCGACGTGCTCCGCCGTGCGGCGGAGCGCGCCGAGCGCTTCGTCCGCGACGGTCCATCCGGGGCACGTCGCCGCGACCGCGATCCCTTCGCCCACGGCGCGCAGCGGATAGTACGCCTGATCCTCCCGGAAGTCCGACGGCTCCGGGATGAAGTATCCCTTGCCGCCCCGGCATCCGGCGTACCGGAATCTGGACGTTTTCCATGCCGTATACGGGATCCGCAGCCACTCCTCTCCCTCCGGCGTCGCCAGCCGCTCCGCCTGCCGCACCGTCATCGTCTCATACGGTTCCGCCATCTTCCGCATGAACGAAAGACAGCTCTCCCGCACGGCGGGATCACCGTCGAGATCGTATACGAGCCGCACGGAATACTGGAGTTGGAGCCCGACGTAGCTCGCGCCGGAGAGCGGAACAAAGCGCAGCGTAGCCGCCAGCGCTTCGTCGCGCAAGCGGAGATACGCCTCCCGCCAGTGTTCGTCTCCCGTCGTCTTCCACGTCAGAAGGTACAGCATCGGCAGCCTCAGCGCCTCGTGCGGACCGACGTTACCCCACATCTGCCCGACGACGCCGATCTCGCCGTCCTCCCGGAGGAAGTTCCAGCCGTTCTCCGGGATCACCTCCGCCTCCATCTTCTCCGCCATGGCGGTCAGGCGGCGGCGGATGCTCTCCCGCTGCGCCTCGTCGGAGAGGTCGGAGAAGTACAGCCTGTACGCGGCGTACCACCAGTTCGTGTACTGATCCCGCGAGGTGTCGATGTAGTGACTTTGGCAATCGGCGGGGGAAACGCCCCGCGGCAGGAAGCCCTTCTGCGGGGAGACGGAGGCGTCCAGTTCCATCCCGCGGTATATCTTCGCCGCGTACTCCCGCATCCGCTCGTCTCTCGTCGCCTCGTACCGCGCGGCGACGGCGTCCGTCATCAGCCCGGCGTTGAGCATGCAGTCCTCCATCCCCGTGCCGTACCCGCCCGGATTCGGGATCTGGAGCCGGATCAGCTCCGGCTCCGGCAGATCCGCCGTCGCCGCGTCCGCCCCGTCTCCGACGAGATAATTATAAAACATGCACGTCCGCCCGTCGAACAGACGGCTCCATACGAAATTCCACGCGTTTTCCATACGGTCCGTTTCCTTTACGTCCACTGTTCCTCGATCGCCTGCCGCGCGATCCGTACCCATTCTCCGAAGCGCGCCGGATCGCTCTGACAGGTGTGCGTGTCGCGGAGCACGAGCTCGAGCACCCCGCCGCGCGCTCGTCGGACCCCGTCTTCAAGCTCCGCGCGCACGAGTTCCGGACGGAACTCCCGCTCCGCGAGCGGCATCGGCTTCGGCTTCCACGTCATGATGTAGTTTTTCTTCAAAACCGGCGTAAATTTGGCGACGTCAGCCCACGGACAGACGGCGACGCGCCGCAGGTTCCGGATCTTCAAAACGCCCTCCAGCTTGGCGGACAGATCGTCGCAGCAGCCGTAGCCGTTCAGACCGAACGGCTCGAGCAGCTCCCGCTCGTACTGAAGGACGAATTCCTCGTGCATTTCAGGCGAGACCTGCGCGAACTCCTGCGCCTCCGCCGCGCCCCACACGTCGCACAGCCGTACCCTGTTCGGATCGAAGCCGGGCGCGGGCAGCTCGTCCGTGTAGCCGACGCCGCCCGTATAGTGGAAGGTCCGGTCATTGTTGAGCGAGATCAGGTTCTGTTCCTCATACTGGCGCAGCATGGATTTCACGCCGTCGGTGAAGAAGCGCATCACCTCGTGGATCATCTCCGGTTCGTCGTACAGATCCGCGAGCATATTGTCCAGCCCCCGGTAATCGCAGTACCAGTGCATCAGATGGAAGCTGAATTTCTTCACCCCGACCTGCGTCACCGGCACGAGATCCCCGATCGCGTCGGCGATATACTCATAGTCGCGCCGCGACTGCGCCTCGTCGTGCGTCACGACCGGCGGGGACAGCTTCTTCCAGTCCTCCGGCTCCTCGATGACGCAGATCATGCGGTAGGCGCCGCGCCCCGGAAGGCGCTCCGTTTTCGGGGGCAGACCCCACATCGTGTTGCGGATCGCCTTCGGCACCTCCACCTCCGCCGTGATCGGCACATCGTCGCGGATATACCGATGGCGGATGAGGCGCCGGCGCAGCTCATTTTCCACAGAACGGGCGGCGGGATCGGAACACCGGAGAGAATCCCACGGGAGAAGCTCGTCCCATGACCCGTCCGGGAATACGAAGACGGCCGGGCGCTCGCCCCGCAGACCGGTATGCCTCTTCCAGAAGCGGATCTTATCCTCGTTCTCCGCCGGATCGGCGGCGATCTCCCGGACGGCTTCCGCCAACTCCCGCAGGATCGCGCGGTCCTCCGCGGCGGCGCGGTCAAATTCAGACATATCGTTTCCTCCTTTGCACCATGCCTGACGTATTATTCTTCTCCGGCTCCGTAGAGGGAATTCAGCTTTTGTGCCAGCTGAATATCAAGATCCCGATTCGCCGCGTAATACGCCGCGATATCCTTGCCCGGATCCGCGCTGAAATATTGGCGATATCGATATAATCAGTTCTTGCCGTACTTTGCGTTGATCTGCTCCATCAGCTTGAGATCCTCGTCGGCGTGGGACGCGTAATAGGACGCCACGTCCGTCGAGCCGTCGATGAGGAGCTTGCGGAAGATGTTCGCCAGTTTCGCGCTGAAGGTATACGCCAGCTCCACGTACATCTTTTCGCCGATCAGGGAGATGACCTTCGCGGACTCCCGGTCGTAGGTGTACCGGTTGGTCAGACACACGTCCCTGAACGCGGGGAATATCGTATAGTAGCCGGATGCGGCCAGCGCCTCGATCCCCCAGCCGACGAGCGCCGTATCCGTGACCGTCTTCGGTACGGCGTGGAGATAGTCCGTGTATCCGGCGATATAATCCGGCTGGGTCTCGTCGAGCTTCGGCGTGCAGAGGATCCCGTACTCCACGTTCGAGTCGCGGAGGACCGTCTCCGTCATGCCGAGAGACTCATAGAAGAACAGGGATCGGCCCGAGGCGAAGACCGTCCGGTCGAGCCGTTCCTCCTTGACGTCCTGAAAGACGCCCGCCGTTTCAAAGAGCATCGAGTACAGCTTGTCGACGGCCAGCGAGGCGCGCTCCACGTCAAAGGCGAACGCGAGCTTCCCGTCGCCGCCGGTCACGAAGGTGTCGATCCCCATCGACGGCTGCATACAGAGGAAAATGCCGTCGTTGACGAAAGCGAGCGTGTCTCCGACGTCCGTCTCCCCGTTGCCGTTCGTGTCCGCGTACGCGGCCTTCATCATGGCGTTCAGCTTATCGAGCGTCCACGTGCCCGCGAAGATCTCCTCATACGGCACGGTCATCCCGAGATCCGCGCAGAGCTGCTTGTTGATGAACCACGCGCGAGCACGGGAGATGCCGTAATACGACATATAATTGGAGAACAAAAGCATGCTGCCGTTGATCAGATAAGAGCTGACGGCGCTCTCCGGCCACCACGGCGCGGTGAAGTCGATCGGCTCCAGACGGCTGATGTCGAGCAGATACCCGTTCAGCGCGAGCGTGCCCATGTTCAGATCCCTGCCGGTCATGATGCCGCACGAATCGTCGCCGGCCATGACCGCCCGGCTGAGCTGATCGGGATCGGAGAAAAGTTCCAACTCGATCGTGACGTTCAGCTTCTCCTCAACATTGCGGTGCGCATCGTAGAGCGCGTCGTTCAATACCTCGCCTTTCGGCTCTTCACGGTAAGAGAAGAGATAGATGTCGTACTGTTCCGTGTCGCCGAGGCGCAGTTCCGCCCCGCCGAAGTTCCGGGACGGGAAATCCGCGAAAGATCTCTCCGGTTCCGGATCCGATTCCGTCTCGGGCGGCAGCGTTTCCGTCACCGGATCGGTCTCACCGGACGGCGCGGGCTCGTCGGGCGAGCCGCACGCGGCGAGCGGCGCGCCGAGAAGCAGCGCCGCCAGAAGCAGAGACAGCGTTCTTTTTTTCATTGTGAACCTCCGTGAGCGGTATTTGCATCTGCCTGCTTGATAATCAAATCCCCATATGCTATAATGATTATAACATATGGGGATCCCGGAAAAAAAGGTGCAAATCAAACCATATTTTTACTATTTCAAACTTTTTTGCGGAGGGGCGGGACATGGATCTGTCCGAGATCAATCCATTTCCCCGGACGACGGGGCACTTTGAAAGCTGGATCTATGACAACGCTTTTTCTTCGGCCGCGTACGATATGCGCGTCTTCGCGTTCGTGAGGAGCGCCGCGCTCGTCCGTATCGGTGAAAAAGAATATCGGCTGCCGGCGGATTCCGTCGTGATCCTCGCTCCGGGAGAACCGTATCATTTTCGGAACGTGGACCCGGCGGATCCCTTCACGCTGTACTGCCTGAGCTTCGATCTGACGCAGGAATACCGCGGCACCTCCCGCTTCCGCCTTCCCGTCTTCGCGTCTCAGTTCCGGCCGGAATTCCTCGTCGATCAAAAGATCGAGAGCGGCGCGCGGGACGTTTCCAACCTGTGCCTTCCCCTGATCGTCCGGGACCGCCCCGATCTGTGCGAGCGGGTGCGCGAGGTCGTTCGGCTCTTCGGAGAGAAGCCGATCTATTATCTCGAGCGCTGTTCCGGGATCATCAAGGAGATCCTTTTTGCGTCGCTGCCGGGATCCGCCGGATCGGACGCGGAAGCGCGGCGGACGGCGGGCACGGCGGCCCACGCGCGGCGCGCCATGCGGTATATCGAGGATCATTTCCGGGAGCCGATCAACGAACGGTCCGTCGCCGCGGCGCTGAATTTCCATCCGTATTATCTGGCGCGCCTGACGGTGAAGTATTTCGGCGTCACGCCGTATCAGTACCTGACGCAGTGCCGGATCGACGAGGCGGTCCGGCTTCTTCTGCACACGGATAAAACGATCAGGGATATAGCCGCCGCGTGCGGTTTTGCCGGTCAGTCCCATTTCTCTTCCGCGATCCGGAAGAGGACCGGGATGCCGCCGGGCATGATCCGGAAGACGGGGATGAAATAACGGAGCGCCCAAAAGCGCCCGCCGCACCTGCGGCGCGGATCAGGGTTCCCGCGGCGGGCAGGGATGGTCATAGTACGGCGAGCTCTCGACGATCCCGTCCATGATCCGCACGAGCGTATCGACGTCCTCCCGCGGCAGAAGATAGGACTGCCGGCCGTTTTTCTCCTCACAGAAGCCGGTGACGCCCTCGTCGTCCACGGTGATCCGTCCCCACGGATGAAGGTTCCAGTATCCGGCGTCCGGACGGACGGCGTAAAGGACGGCGGTCAGATCCCAGCTCTCGCGCCCGCCCCTGCCGTGATGGACCCGGTACGCGTGCGCGACCGGGTTGACGTCCCGGCGGCGCTCGTCGTCGTTGATCGACGAGAGCGTGATCAGCCAGTTCCCGATCTCGTGGCTCGTGAAGATCAGCTCGCCCGGCCATTCGCGGCATACCGTCTGCGCCGCGGGGATGTCCGCGTCGATGTTCCATTCGGTCGTCACGTGCGGCGTTCGGATCCCGACGCCGTACTCGAACGGCCACGTGCCGAAAAAGCGCCCGCCCATCACGACGGTCCGCTCCGTCTTCTTTTCGATGAGCTCCCGCCCGGAGAGCGGGGAGATCTCGTCCGCGCCGCTCGTCACGAGCCGGGAGAGCGTCGTGAGCGATCCGGTCGCGACGAGCGTCACCTCGCCGTCCTCCGCCTCGGAGAGGATCCGGCGGATGAGCGCGACGGAATCGGGGACCGCCCGCCAGTCCGGGAAGCGGTGCGGGAAATGTTCCGCGACGCTTTTGTCGTACCCGTTGTAGCCGTCCGTCACGTCGCGTGGATCGAAACGGTCGTGCAGGATCCCGACGGGGACCTGCCTGCCGTAATGCGTGTCGATCGCGTCGATGCACCCCGCCAGATACGGCGTCGCGTAGCATCCGGTCACCGCCAGAAGCTCCGCCTCGCCCGCCTCGCAGAGCCCGTGCAGGAGCGCCAGCGCGCCCGCGTCGTCGCAGTCCCAGCCGATGTCCGTGTCGTAGACGATCTTTTTGATCTTGTTTTTCATCGTGCCCTCCCGTGTGATGACGGCGGGTCCCGGAACTCCGCGTCCGCGGACGGGTGCGCGTCCGCCGCGGGGGACCCGTACCGCAGAAATGGGTCGCTCCGGGAGTATTGTACCATATCGTGCGGAGGAATGTGTTATCCATTCATGAATTCGCTTCATGAAACGCAAAGCGCTGTCCGGAACAGAGGTATAAAACGATACGAAATACGGAGGAGAATATGAAAGCACCGAAACTGCTGATACTCGGGATAGACGGGCTGCCCGCCGCTTACGTAAAACGGGAGATACAGGACGGAAAGATGCCGCGCTTTCGCCGCCTGATGGAGTCGGGCGTGTTTTTTGAGGACATGCACCCGATGTTCCCGACGATCTCGCCGACCTGCTGGCAGTCGATCCACACGGGCGCCGTCCCGTCGGTGCACGGCGCGCTCGACGATCTGCTGCACGACAAGACCGCCGATCCGCGGGACAACAGGACCGGCTATGCCCATGCGAACGTCACCGCCGAGCATTTCTGGGAGACGGCGGCGAAGGTCGGCGTGAAGACGCTGCTCGTCGACGTGATCGTCACGGGCAACGAGAGCGGCGAGGGCATCACCTGTGTGCTCGGCGATATCGTCACGACGCCGGACAAGGCCGCGTGCGACACCTGCAGGACGGGCGTGCCGGAGCAGTACTACCGCGTCGTCCCGAACGACGCCGCCTCCTGCGGACGCGGCTTCGGCCGGGACGTGCCGAAGCCGTTGAACGCGGCGCAAAAGGACGGCGTATTCGTCCTGCCGGTCTTCCGAGACAAGGCGGGATACGACGCCGACGAGATCGGGGATCTTTTCTGGTACGTGACGGCGGCGGACGGCGGCGTCCGGATCGGCGCGAGCGCCGACGAAGCGAAGGCGGCGCCGGTCCTTGGTCTGCGGGCGTGGTCGCCCGTCATGACGCGCACCGTCACGCTGAAGGACGGGCGGCAGGGGAAGCTCCATTTCCGCGCGCGTCTGGAGGAACTGGACGGAAACGGCGGCTTTACCGTCTATTTCACCGGCGCGCGGAATACCGTGCTCGAGGTGCAGCCGGCAGAAAAGGCACAGCTGTTCGCCGACGTCCCGGAGATCAACCTCCCCTCGCACGCAAGCTGCCGGGAGGATCCGGAGAAGTATTTCACCACGGTACGCTTCTATGAGGACTGGAAGCATAAGGTCATCGAGGCCGCGCTGAACGACGGATCCTACGACATCGTATTTACCTACAGCGGTATGCCGGATACCGTCAACCATCTCTACGCGGGCGATCTCGCCTTCGGGACGCCCGGCGGCGAGGCGTACCGGAGGGCGCGGAGCGCCTACGACGAGGCGTACGCTATTGAAGACGAGGTGCTCGGGCGGCTCCTTGATCGTTTTGCCGATGAGGATACGGCGGTCTGCGTCGTTTCCGACCACGGGACGGTCGGCGTCCGCGCGACGTATCACACCTTCACGGCGCTCAGGGAGGCGGGGCTGACCGTCTACGAGGAGGGCGCGAAGATGAACTGGCGCAACGTCGGCATAGACTGGACGAAAACGAAGGCGTACTGCGTGGGCGCCTGCTTTGTGAACGTGAATCTCAAAGGGCGCGAGCCCTGCGGCATCGTGGAGCCGGAGGATTACGATAAGACGGTGAACGAGATCATCCTCGCGCTCCGCCGGTATACGGTGCCCGGCTCCGACGCGCCAGCGCTCGCGTTCGCCATGCCGGGAGATCAGGCGGGCTTCCTCGGCCTCGGCGGTCCCTGTTGCGGCGACGTGGTCTACGGCATCATCGGCTCCGCGGTCGGCGGCTACCACGGCGGCGTCCACGCGGTGCAGATCCCGACGGCGCGCTCGAAGGAGGGCGGCGATATGCGTCCCGTCTGCATCATGAGCGGCAAAGCCTTCAGGCGCGGCGTTTCGCTCACGCGCCCGACGGACCTGACCGATATCGCGCCGACGCTCTGTTATGCGCTCGGTCTGCCTCAGCCCGGCGACGCGACGGGCGGCGTAGTGTTCGCCGCGCTGCGGTGAGGATCGTTTCGATCCCGCATGGATCACGAAAGGCGGCAGCCCGCGGGCTGCCGCCTTTCATACGGGACGCGGACCGTGACGAGCCGCCGTCCCTTCATGCGAGGATCTCGCCTTTCAGCGGGAAGATCCCCGCGTCGTTTTTGCCCCAGCTCTCCAAATCCGCCGTGAAGCCGCGCTCGCCCTCCCGGGCGAAGGTCCATTCCATCCGGTGCGGGCAGTTGAGGAAGCGGACGGCAAAGACGAGCTTCCCGTCCTCTGCCCGGCAGGAGGCGGCGACGCGGCAGCGCTCCTTGTCCGGCGTGGACATGAGATCGACGATTTTCGGCTTCAGCTTGGCGGTGACGACCGTGCTTTCCGCCCAATGACCGTACCCCGCCGCGACGGTGTACTGATCCGTGCCGTCCGAGAAAGTAAAGCACGTTTCGTCCGCCGCCGGGTCACGGCGGAAATAGCATCCCGTCCAGCCGAGGGCGTTTTCCTCCAGCCGTATGAACCGGTCCTCGAAGCCCGCCGTCCTCCGGGACGATCCGATCGGAGCATAATCCGGCACAAGGACGGCGGAATCGGGTGCCGCGTCCTCCCGGAAGAGGGCGTCCGCGAGCTCCATGACCCGGTCGAGCTCCGCCTGCATGTCGTCGAGCTCGGCCTGGACGGCGACGACCGTGTCGCGCTCCGGGAGGACGACACAGAGCTGACCGTACGCGCCGTCCCCGCGGAAGCCCTCGCGCTCGTTGATCCAGAACTGGAATCCGTAGCCGGCGCACCAGTCGTGAGATCCGTTTCCGGAGTTGTCGGAGACTTTGGAGGTCGCTTCCTTCACCCACGCTTCGGAGAGCAGGCGCCGTCCGTTCCATACGCCGCGGTTCAGATAGAGCAGTCCCAGTTTTGCGATGTCGTCCACCGAGACGTGGATGCCGCATCCGCCCTCGTTTGCGCCGTCCGGCGTGCGGTTCCAGCGGATGCCGGAGATGCCGAGCGGCATGAACAGCTTCCGGGAGAGGTAGTCGAGCAGCTTCATACCGGTGAGCCTTTCGACGATATGGGAGAGCACCAGCGTCGCGCCGGTGTTGTACGCGAAGTGCGTTCCGGGCTCGGAGAGGACGGGTTGTTCCATGAAGGCGCGGATCTCGTCTTCGGCGCGGATCATCGCGTGCATGGCACATCCGTGGTGGCCGGAATTCATGGACATGACGTGCCGGACCTTCATTTTCAGCAGATTCTCCTGCGGATGCTCCGGGACGCATTCCGGGAAGAGATCGACGATCCGCGCGTCGAGGGAGAGCAGCCCTTCGTCGACGAGGAAGCCGACGGCGGTGGAGCAGAAGGATTTCGAGAGGGAATAGATCTCCCGCTTGTCCGAGCAGGAATAGGGGGCGGGCGCGATCCGGAGGACGAGCCGTCCCCCGCGGTGGATCTCGATCGCGTGGATCTCGTCGCCGAGCGGCCGGAAGGCGGCGAAGAAATCGTTCACCGCCGTCCGGGAAACGGAGGGGGCGAGGTAAAAATCAGATCGGTTCAGCATGGCACTGCTCCTGTTCAATAAGAATATGTCGGACGCCGCCGCGCGGCGCTCGGGAGGCGGCGGGCGGCGTCCGGGGGATCGCGTTCGTTACCGCCGTTCTTTCCAGGATCCGTCCGCCTGCTTTTCGATCCCGATCCGGGGACAGATGCTGCGCAGCACCGCGTCGCCGAGGAGGCTCCGCCCCTCCGGCGTGTACAGATGCACCGCGTCGATGTAGTACTCCTCCGGACAGCCCGCGGCGGCGGCGTACAGGTCGTCGATCACCGTATCTGTATCGGCAAGCGCCTCCAGCGCCCGGCGGTTGTATTCCTCGATCTCCCGGTTGCGGCGGAAGAAATCCGCGCCGTACCGCGCGTCGATGCCGGGCGTATTCGTGGCGAACACGACCTTCGCGCGGGGGAACAGCATGCGGATCCTGCCGTCGATGCGGCGGATCGTCTGCGCGTAATAGTCGGGATCCGTCAGCGTTTCCTGCCCGAGCAGATGGAGCGCGTCCCACAGTCCGGCGTTCCAGTGCACCGCGTCGGCGTCGTCGCCCCAGTTTCCGCTGTTTTTCCAGTCGTGCAGATGGCGGAAAAGGTACAAGGAAAACTGGCAGTTTTCCTTCGGGAACAGCACCTCGGCCGTTCCGTCCAGCTTTGTGCGGACGTATTCGTCGTACGCCTGACGGGTGGAATCGCCGAGCAGGATGATCTTTTTCATGGCTTTATCCTTTCTGTGTGTATTATGATCAGAGATCGTTTGGGACGGTACTTCATTCGAGCGTCGGATCCGTGCGGAAGCGGCGGATGCGGTGGAAGGTCGAGTAGTTGGCGTCGTGGTAGTTATGCGCGCCGTTCAGCGCCGTGCGGCACAGAAAGAGGACGTCGTCCCCTTCAAAGAAGAAATCCGCGTACTGGAAGCCGATCCTCTTTGCGTTCTGCCCGCGGTAATCGAACAGGTCCGCGACCGTCTCCCAGCGCTTCAGATCCTGCGAGCGGACGAGAGAGAGCAGATCCCGCGCGGTCTTCGCGTCGGGATCGTATACCCGCGCGGCGATCGAATACCAGTACCCGCTCACCGGGTCGCGGCGGACCATGAATTTGGAATAGTTGCCGGGGAAATCGATCAGTCCGTCGTAGGTGAGCGGCGCGTCCGGATCGTCGGTATCCACGGCGTAGACCAGCGCCTTTTGATAGGTGGCGTATTCCTTCTGATACGTGCCGAAGCGCATGACGCTGACGAGACGTCCCTGGGGATCGACGGTCAGCGTGCCCTCGATCGTCGTGGTGTTCATGGGCAGCCCGTCCAGCTCCGGGGCGAAATGATCGAAACGGCGCGGCGGCGTGAAACGCCAGTTTTCCGGGCGGAGCAGATCGTCCTCCTCGCGGCAGGACATGACCATCGCCGCGTGTCCGTACTCCTTGTTCGCGTAAGCGCCCCATTCGAGCGTCTCCCAGATGCGGCCGCCGAAGCGCACGACGTTCTGCGGATTCTTATGTACGCCGACGTGCCCGCCTTTGCCGTTCGAGCCGCGAAGGAGGACGACCGGCGCGTCGAAGTGCGCGCCGCCGTCCGGCGAGCGTCCGATCAGAAGATCGCCGTACTCCGTCGAGCAGGCGAGCATATACACCTCGCCCCGGTGCAGAAAGAGCTTGCCCCAGAAGCAGGGCATCAGCTCGCACAGATAGTGCCAGCTCCGTCCGTCGTCGTCGGAACGGAAGATCAGCGTCAGGTTCTGCGGCTGCTCTCCGGCGAACAGATCCATCGAGGCGAGCAGGTATCCATCCGGATGGCGGAGCAGGGAAGGAGAACAGAGATACCGCCCGGAGAACGCGTAGGTCTCGTCGTCCGGATGGAGATAATTCACCACGGTGCCGACGGCGGCGCCGCAGCGCGCGAGCCGCACGCGGCTGCGCTTTTCGCCCGCCGACACGTAAAAGGCGTATTCGCGTCCCTCCTCCAGTCCTTCGATATCGCAGAAGGACGCCGCGGTGTCGCAGACGTGCGCGTAGTTATCCTCTTCTCTCGGCCGGCAGTACACGGAATACCGCGCGTCCCCGCTCGGCAGCCATTCGAGGCGGATCGCGTGCGCCGAGGGCGCGACGCGGCAGATATAGATGTCGCCGACCTCCCAGAAGAACGGGCGGTACGGACGATAGCTCCAGACAGAAGAGCCCTGCATCGTGTTGCCTCCTCCGGTCACCGCTCGATCCGCAGGCGCATGTGCATGGCGTTCACCATCCCGTAGCCGCCGTACACATCGGAATACTGTACGAGAAGAAAGTCCCCTTTTTCGTCTTTGAGGTTGACGTTGTTGGAGTAGTAACATCCGCCGGAGCAGTCTCCGAGATAGATCCCTTCGTCCCAGTGCACGGCGTCCGCGGAGGAATAGAACACGAATCCCCTGTGACCGCCGCCCCTGCCGTGCAGGACGTACACGCCGTCGATATAGGCCGTCTGCGGATTGCGGATCCCTTTTTCAACAAAGCAGGGCTCCGTCACGGTCCACGTCCTCCCGCCGTCGGCGCTGACGGCGTGATCCATTTCGTTCTCCGCGCTCATGTTGTACGCGTACGCGTGGAGCATTCCTTCCTGATCGAACTGCATACAGCAATAACTGCGGTCCTTCGTGTCCGGGAAGGGGACGACGCAGCGCTCCGAAAAACTCCGCCCGCTGTCCTCGCTCACGTAGAGCCGGTACACGTGCTCCGGCGTACTGCCGAGGAAGTGTTCGTTGCAGAAGATCATCGCGTAGATCACGCCGTCTTTGTACACGGCGTCGTAGATCCTGCCTTTATAGGGGATGCATTCGTACGGCTCCGTCCACGTCTTCCCGCCGTCGGTGCTGCGGATACACACGGGCGTCAGCCAGGGCTCGCAGCACACCTCCGTCAGCATCGTGTTTCTGAGGCAGAGCGCGACGATCGTCCCGTCG
>JAEEGL011038584.1_pt1 | contig 13358 bp, 10 predicted proteins | sample 9134231 | NCBI WGS metagenome assembly JAEEGL01 (sample SAMN16246548, study PRJNA631951) | gut metagenome | biome: gut microbiome; feature: rumen; material: fiber-attached | host: Bos | place: Iran: Karaj | collected 2018-10 | reverse complement strand
TTGCCTTGAAAACAAGATCTGAAGTTGAGTTGTAATAGTTCATAACCTCGATTACATCATAGCCGCTGGGGTCATCCTTGGCTTCGATGAATCTTGCATCCCTTGGCATTGTATTGGCAAGGCCTGCAAACTGAATCTGCTTGATGGTTACAGGATCCTTGATGGAAAGCTTAAGGGATGTCTTAACTGATGTATCTGTCTTAAGTGTAGCTGTAACTATGATCTGATCCTTCTCTTTGATTGCTGTAACTGTTCCGTCCTCAGCAACTGCAAGGCATCCTGTTGCACTGGAAGTAAAGTTCCAATACCAGGGGCCTACTTCTGTTGAACCATTATATACAATGGCCTTATCCTGGATTCCTGCGCTGTCAAAAATGTTGTCCTTATATTTCTTCAGCTTCATGCTGAGAGAAGTGAACTTAACCTTGTCTAAAGGCTTCATGGTAACAAGAATAATTGTATCCTTATCCTGCATTGTGAACTCAAAGTTAAGGGTCTTATCCTTCTCGCCGAGATATGTCCATTCGTCAGCCTTGATGCTTACATTTGTGCTTCCGCTCTTGGTAACGAAATCGATCTTGTCAAGAACATATCCTTCCTTGGGAGTTACTGTTACCTTAACGGTTGTGCCTTCCTCAGCCTTGTCTACAGCCTTGTTGTTGACAAACTTCTTAACAGTAACGAACTGGTCATCTCCCTTATTAGGGAAATCAACCTTAATGGCTGATTCCTGTCCATAGTATACATATCCATGTCTTGCAGCATAGGATCTTACTGCAGCTGACTTACCGGTCATGGAGATCTTCCAGTTAGCCGGGTTAGCAGGGAATGCGTTCTCGGAAATAGCGATATCCTCACCCTCATAGTTGATGATGATGGACTTGATTCCTGAGCAGCCTGAGAAAGCAGAACTTCCAAAGGCCTTCACATTGAAGAACTCAAGATTGCTGAGAGCCTTACATCCCTCAAAAGCACTTGCTCCGATGGTGTGGAGCTTACCGCTGCCGGTTCCAAAGATTACAGTCTTAAGAGCTGTACACTCTCTGAAAGCCTCGAAAGGAACCTCCTCAAGAACATCAGGAAGGATAACAGTCACAAGCTTCTCGCAGGACTCAAAAGCCTTATCCTTCATCTTGAAGCCCTCTGCTGTAACAACAGAAAGGTCAAGTTCCTCAAGCTGTGTTGAATAGAAAGCATATTCTCCGATGTATGCGAGATTTCCGCCAACTACAACGCTCTTAAGCTTGGTGCAGTTAAAGAATGCGTAGTCATCAATTCTTTCCGCATTATCAAGGGAAATAGTAACAAGGCCTACACATCCTGAAAATGCATTCTTGCCAACGGACTTAATAGCCTTACCCTTGACACTGAAAGGTCTTGTACAGTTCTTGAAAGCGTCTGCAGCTACAGTAACCACAGGCTCTGCGCCCTCGAAACGAATGGTTGTGGTTGAATCCTTGCGGAATCTGTCAACTGTAAATACTCCTGCCGGGATAACTCTTACTTCCTCAGGAATAACGGCGTCGCTTGGAAGATATCCGCTTCCGCCTGTCCAGGTAAGAACACCCTCATCTGTAACACCGAAGCAGTCAGATGCTGTTGCCATAAGCTCAGCCTCTGTCTCGTCCAATGAAACTGCTTCTTCTGTAATATCAATCTCCTCTGCAGAAATCTCCTCAGTGGCAGCATCCTCCAGGGAAAGCTCCATAGAAGCTTCATCGGATGATCCTTCCTCGGCAGTCTCTTCCACAGTGATGTCTTCTGCAGCCGGATCCCCCGTAGAATCTTCCTGTGCACTATCCACAGATGAAGACTCGTCGGCAGAGGCTGTCTCTTCCAGCACAATGGCATCTTCTTCAGCCGCAAAGCCCTGAAGACCGGAAGAAGCAATCATTGCCGCGCTCATGATCACGGCCAATACTCTCTTCATTTGCACTTTTTTACTCCTCCTAACATAATGAAACTTATTTAACACTATATATTGTGTCTGTATTAACGGAATAAAGAGCAATAAAATTATCAAATCATCACTAAATATCGCCCCATATTCCTGTTAATTATACATCATATTGTATTCATAGAAAAGTTCATAAATATATTTTACCAGGGATTGGTATAGCCTGAATCGCTGCTGCTACCCCTCTCGTCACCTTCCTTGCGGCCGCTTCCGGAATAGCTCTTATCAAGGTCCTCCTGCTCACGGGACTTTTCGTCGAGGGCTTCCTTCTGCTGTTTCTCAAGCTTCTGTTTGTTCTTGTCATCTCCGCCTGAGGGCTGCTGCTGAGGCTCATCACCGCTGCTGCCTGAAGACTGCTGCTGATCAGGCTCATCTCCGCTTCCGCCTCCCTCCGGAGGATTCTCCAGCATGTCGATAAGTTTGTCTATATCCTCCTTAAGCTGCTGGGCTGTAGCATTGTGAGCATCTTCAGGATTCTCTGCTGCGCATCCCTTCTCGGTAAGGATGTCCCTTGCCTTGTAGAGGATAATAAGTGCTGTATCCACCTTATCCTGAGAATCAAGATGGTTGAAATCAATGGTATAAACCATGGAAAGTGCCAGGTTGATCCTGATGTCGCACTCTCTTGACTTGGGAGGATTGTGGGAAAGTGCCTCATTGTAATAGGCAATGGCTCCGTTGTAATCGCCGTTCTTGTAGGCTACATTTCCCAGATTGTAGTAGGGAAGATAGCTCTCCGGCACATTCAGGTTAAGAAGTGACTTCTCCTTATCCGCTGCATAAACATTTTTCTTATAATCTGAAACAAAACTGTGGTTGATACCAACTTTAATAAACATTGATAATCCAAGAACTAACAGGATTGTTCCCGCAATTCCCAGAATCACCATAAGAACAGGAGATTTCTTCCGGTTCATAATCTACCCCTCCTTACTACATAGAATAGCTCTAATAAAAGCATCGCTGCCAGAGCTATGGCAAAATAATAATATGTATCTTCGTAAACCTCTGCTCCGTCGCCCTTTTCAATAACTACCGCAGAACCGTCCTTGATCATCTGAAGAAGTCCGTTGAGGGAGCTGGCCCCGGAATTGAGATTAAGATAGTCAACTCCAAGATCCTCAGCGATCTTATTAAGATTGTCCTCATTTATCTTGGACAGGGCGTCTGACCTTGTTTTGTAGTCATAGATATATCCGGAATCATCCTTCATCTTGCCGCCCTGAGGGCTGCCGTAGCCTAGAACCGCGCCTCCGGAAATGTACTCCTGGAGAGCTGCGTAGGACTGAAGTTCCTTGTTATTGGTTATCTCACCGTCACTTATGAAAAATACGATGCTCTTTCTGCCCTCTTTTTTGGCTGTGGAAAGAAGCAGTGCCTCCATATCGTGATAGGGAATGGACAAATCACTTCCTGTTGCATTGGATCTGTCCGGGGACTTAAGGGTGTCCGCCAGATCATTGATATAACCGAAGTCCTGGGTAAAGGGAGAGAGAACCTTGGCCTTGTCATCAAAGGTAACAAGAGCAAAATTGCTGCCGGCAAGGGTCTTGGTAATGCCATTGATATCGGCCACAACACCCTTCATTCTCTCCTTGGAGCCGTCATAATCTCTTGCCCACATACTGATGGTGGTATCCACAACGATCATAACGTCCAGGTTCTTCATGGCAAATTCATAATCTGTTTTGACAGTTACAGGTCTAAGTCCGATGGTGAAGAGAAGAATATAGATAATTCCAAGTCTCACCATGGAAAAGATATTATTTTTAAGATCAGTCTTATGTCTGAATAATACATAGGCTGTTGCTCCAAGGAGCATCAGCAATATAAGTGTCATTATAAAAACTGAAAAAATCGGCCTAATACTCATTTCTGCAACACCAATCCTGCCGCGCTGCCAAGAGCGAGGCAAATTAATAATATGATAAAGGGAGTCTCGGGAAGGTCCACGGTCTGGCTGGCCATTACCGTCTTGACCACCATAGCTTCCTGCTTCTGAATATCCTGAACGATCTCGGATACGGGCTGATTGTCGGTTCTTACATAGAACTTGCCGCCGGTATTCTCAATGGCGCCCTTGAATTCTCCAAGACATGATGCGTAGTTGTAAGACATGGGGTCGTAGAACTTGTCTTCAGATGGGAAAATACCGAAAACAGTGACCTTGTGACTCTTGCAGGCATTGGAAGCTTCCTTGAGGTTCATGATCTGTGCGCCCATGGCATTGAGCTCGTTGTCGGTACACATGATGATAACTCTTGTTCTCTCTGAATCATCGAGATAAGGGAAGGTATAAAGAGCTGTACCAAGGCCCTCACCGATAAGCGATGAACCTCTTGTCATGTTGTTGTACAGAGTTCCCGCATTGTAATAGCGAAGCTTGTAGCTGATCTCATCGTAGTGCTCTCTCTCTTCCTCGCTGAGACTTCCGTAGCTGAAATATGGGTTATCCTCGTAATTCTCCATGTACTCCTTCTGAAGAATGAAGTACTCGGAAAGCTCGTCCAGCTTGGCGATAACGTAGTCATAGTCATCTGTAAGAGGCACATAGGTAACGGTTGAAGTATTGAAAATATTAACTCCGATCCTGTCACCCTTAAGACCTGCCACAACGCCCTTCAGGTAATCTGTGATCTCATAGTTAAGATCGTACAGTGAATAGGAAACATCCAGGCAAAGGATGATATCTCTTTTCTTAACACCGTTCATGACCTCATCTGTTCTGTAGGGTCTGGCTGCAAGGACAAGGCAGGAAACGATGGATCCGATGATACATGCCACCAGCACACCCCTGAGAACCATATATCTCTGGTTAAGCTTTTTATAAATGGCTGTATTTCTTAATTTGTAAGTATTGGCTGCCTTAGTGCCGCTTCTATACTCTTCTGTTTTTTTCCTTTTGAAAAAAATTGAAACTCCCAAGACCACCAGTATGGCGACAATGCCAATGGTAATGGCCTGTTTATACATTAGCTCCATGTTCTGATCACTCCTAAAGCTGTATTGCAGGAAGCATTAAAATCCTTGTGGGTTGCTCTGAATTCCTCGGCAAACTCGGGTACATAATACTCGTCCATCAGCATATCCAGTCTTCTGATTCCAAGAGATTTGATCTCCTTAACTGTGTAATTCTCCACATGGATTCCTGTGGCGTCACGGACAAATTCTCTTATGAGCATGCTCAGATCCTGATATGCTTCTCTTTTCTCTATCTGATTACCTGCATAGGTTCGAAGAAGACCCTGAAGCTGTCCCTCATATTTTCTCTTAAGAAGAAAGAGTTCCTGAGGTGTAAGATTCTTGATCCTTGGAGCGTTCTTCTTTCCTGCTTCCGGAAGGTACTGCTTTAACATCCTTGCAAAAAAGAAAATGCAAACGCCTCCGCCTACTGCAAAGATAAGTGCCAGAATCGGCACCCACCAGCTGTACTCAAACGGAGCTTGTAAAGTAACCGTAGTAACCATGTTTATACCTCTCCAGTAAATCTATTGTCTTGTCTATGATCTCGCTCTCCTGGGAAACGCTTGTCATGCTTATCTTGCACTGCTTGCACATCTCATCGGATCGCCGGATCATGTCTCTTCTCTGACGTTTCTCTTCCTCGTGAAGCTGACTGTGATGTGATAAAAAGATCCTCTCATACCTCTTCACACCCTTGTCATAGACGTGATCTCCTGTGAGCCAGGCATCTTCAATATTGAAAATAAGAAGATCGTGGGTCTTGGTAATGGCCCTTAGCATCTTGGGATCAAGACTGTCTATTCCGGCGCTGTCGGTTATGAGAATTATTATCATGCGCTTGTTGATGGAACCAACCACCTGGTCAAGAACCTTGCCCAGTGTAAAGGAAGCGTCATAGGGAAGATGTTCTTCGTAATCATAAAGAAGCTTCTCAAGATGCTCCGGACCTGAACGGAACATACTGATGTTAGCCTTGTCCCCCTTGGGATAAGCCAGTGCGTAATCAGCGCCGTTTCTTCCGGTGATATAGGCAAGGGTTCCGAAAAGCATCATTGCCACTTCCTTCTTGGAACGGCCCTTGTCGGTATCTCCCAGCATCTTATCTCCACAGTCACAGACAAACATCACATTGTGACGGCGGTCAGTCATATATCTTCTAACAACGATGGAACCCATTCGTGAGGAGCTCTTCCAGTCGATATCGTGTACATCATCACCGAAGTTGTACTCCTTGAGGTCGTCGAACTCCATGCTGCGGCCTCTGTGAATGGAATGAAAATCACCGTCAAGAATATTGGAAGTCTTCTTGTTTGTGTAAAGAGCTACCGCTCTTCTGATTCTTGATAAATACTCGTAATCAATCTTCATTGCTGCACCTTGTGGTTTTCTTCATTATCACGGAGCCTTAACGGAATTGACGATTCCGTCGATAACCTGCTCTACTGTTACATTATCGGCAACTGCTGAATAGTTAAGACCGATCCTGTGTCTGAGAACCTGATGTCTTACCATCTTGACATCATCAGGAGTAACGTAGGTTCTGCCGTGCATAAGGGCTGAAGCCTTGGCCATCTTGAGGAATGCGATGGAAGCACGGGGGCTGGCACCGATTCTTACATACTTGCCAATCTCAAGTCCCTGGATCTGGCTGGCTCTTCTGCTGGCAACAACGATGCTGGAGATGTACCACTTGATGGACTCATCAACATATACCTTATCAACGATGTCCTGAACCTGGTCGATATCCTTGATTGTCAGAACAGCGGGATCAACTCTTGAAATAACTCCGCTCTCAAGTCTGTTAAGGATCTCAACCTCCTCAGATGCAAGAGGATATGTGATAACCTCTTTTACAATGAAACGGTCTGTCTGAGCCTCGGAAAGAGGATATGTACCTTCCTGCTCGATAGGGTTCTGGGTCGCGATTACGATGAATACGTCCTCAGGCATGTTGTAGGTTTTGCCGCCGATGGTTACATGCTTCTCCTGCATGGCCTCCAGCATGGCTGACTGGGTCTTGGCGCTGGAACGGTTAACCTCATCCAGAAGTACGAAGTTGGCGAAAACAGGTCCGAGGATTGTCTCGAACTTACCATTGGCCTGATTGTAGATCTGTGTACCTACGATATCGCCGGGAAGAAGGTCCGGTGTGCACTGAATTCTTGCAAACTTACCGTCAACCGCATCTGAAATCGCCTTGGCTGCTGTGGTCTTGGCAAGACCGGGAACAGACTCAACAAGGATATGTCCGTCTGCCAGGATAGCTGCAATAAGGGAAAACTTAAGCTGCTGCTGTCCTACAACCTTGGCATCAAAGTAATCTGAAAGCTTCTTGATAACTTCCTGAGAGTAATGATATTCACTCTCTACAATAGCGCTCTTTGCGCCGGTATTTACTGGCTCACTCATTTTATTACAATCTCCTTATCTGATTATTGTCGCTATATTTCTCATGATTCCCGCTGCAATGTCAGGCTTGTTCATGGAGTAAACATGAATATGGCTGACACCGTTGGAAATAAGATCGATGATCTGGTCGCTGGCGTAGATAATACCGGCTTCCTTCATCTTCTGGGGATCATCGGCAAAGCGATCCACCATGATCTTCATCTTCTGGGGGATGGTGGAGCCCGACAGGGCAACGCTTCTTGCCACCTGCCTTGCATTGGTTATAGGCATGATACCCGGAAGCACCGGAACATCGATTCCCTTCTCCCTGATCCTGTATAAGAACTGATACAGTGTGGAATTGTCAAAAAACATCTGGGTGGTGAGGAAATCACATCCCGCCTCAACCTTCTCCTTGAGATGGCTGATATCCTCGGACTGTCTCGCACATTCTACATGTCCCTCGGGATAGCAGGCACCGCCGATGCAGATGTTCTCATCCAGTGACTTGATATCATAGATAAGCTCTGTGGCATAATTATAATCGAAGCAGACGCGGCCTTCCTTGGGAATATCACCTCTAAGGGCCATTATGTTCTCAATGCCCTTCTCCTTGTATACTGAGATCATATTCCTTACGTGCTCCTTGGTGGAGGATACACAGGTAAGATGAGCAAGAACAGTGGTATCATACTTGTTCTGAAGGTCAGCTGCGATATTAGCTGTGTTCTTGCTGGTACCGCCGCCTGCTCCGTAGGTAACGCTCATAAAATCAGGCTTAAGGGCTGCTATCTCTGCCGCTGCCCTCTCAACCGCCTCGTATCCGTCATCTGTTTTGGGTGGAAATACTTCGAAAGAAAGAGTTACTTCTTTTTCTTTAATAAGATCACTAATTTTCATACACTTATCCCCATTAGATTTAAAGCTAAACTTTTTTTCATTTCATCATATACTACCAAATAAGGACGTCTTTTTCAATAAAATAAGCCGCCCGATTTGGCAAGTTGAAAGCCTGTAATCAGAAAAAAGAGAAGCCGCGGTTAACCGCAGCTTCTCTGACGTTATTTTGTATTAAACATTGATCTCAGCTGTAACTCCGAGAAGGTCCTTGTTGTCATCAAGAATGGGCTGTACCACCTCGCTTAAGAACTTGTCAACCTGGTGAGCACTGCATCCAACGTACTTCTTGGGATCCATTGAAGCCTTAAGCTCGTCGAGGCTTAAGTTAAAGGCGGGATCTGCAGCGATGAGTTCAAGGAGATTGTTGTCCTTACCCTCAACCTTAACGGTCTTGCCGGCTTCCATGGAGAGCTCTCTGATTCTCTCGTGAAGCTCCTGTCTGTCTCCGCCCTTCTTAACGGCATCCATCATGATGTTCTCTGTTGCCATGAAAGGAAGCTCAGCCAGCATGTGCTTCTCGATAACCTTGGGATAAACCACAAGGCCGTCCACAACGTTGAGGCAAAGGTCCAGAACACCGTCTGTTGCAAGGAAGCCCTCGGGAACTGAAAGTCTCTTGTTGGCTGAATCGTCCAGGGTTCTCTCAAACCACTGTGAAACCTCTGTGATGGCGGGGTTCAGCATATCTACGATCACGTATCTTGAAAGTGAGCAGATTCTCTCACTTCTCATGGGATTTCTCTTGTAGGCCATAGCTGAAGAACCGATCTGGCTCTTCTCGAAGGGCTCCTCAACCTCCTTCAGGTGCTGAAGAAGTCTGATGTCCTGAGCCATCTTGGTGGCTGATGAGCAGATACCTGCAAGGACATTCACAACCTTCATGTCGATCTTACGGGAATAGGTCTGTCCTGAAACAGCCATGCATCCCTTAAAGCCAAGCTTCTCAGCCAGCATGGGATCAAGCTTGTCAACCTTGGTGAGATCTCCGTCAAAAAGCTCAAGGAAGGAAGCCTGGGTTCCTGTTGTTCCCTTGGATCCAAGGAGCTTCATATTATCAAGTACAAAGTCCAGGTCCTCAAGATCGATGGTGAAATCCTGAAGCCAGAGGGTTGCTCTCTTACCTACTGTTGTAGGCTGTGCAGGCTGGAAATGTGTAAAGCCCAGGGTAGGCTGATCCTTGTACTTATCAGCAAACTTAGCAAGTTCAGCGATTACGTTCACCAGCTTCTTACGAACCAGCTTAAGTCCCTCAGTCATAATGATGATGTCTGTATTGTCACCAACGTAGCAGCTTGTGGCGCCAAGGTGGATGATTCCCTTAGCCTTGGGGCACTGCTGTCCATATGCGTAAACATGGCTCATTACGTCATGCCTTACTTCCTTCTCTCTGGCTCTTGCCACATCATAGTTGATGTCTTCCTGATGGGCCTTGAGCTCATCGATCTGCTCCTGGGTGATGTTAAGTCCAAGCTCCTTCTCAATCTCAGCCAGTGCGATCCACAGCTTCCTCCAGGTTCTGAACTTCATGTCCTGGGAAAAGATATACTGCATCTCCTTACTTGCGTAACGCTCTGATAATGGGCTGCTGTAGCGGTCTGTACTCATAATACTCCTCCTATTGGTTATTTATCGTAGCTTCCTCTGATATCTTCTGTGGGCGGATCCACCGGATAATTGCCGGTAAAGCATCCCTTACAGATGCCCAGGTTGCCGCCAACCATTTCTTCAAGTCTGTCTATTCCAAGATAAGCCAGTGAATCTGCACCGATTATCCTGCAGATGTCATCAACGTTCCTGTTGTAGGCTATGAGCTGATCCCTGGCGGGTACATCGGTTCCAAAGTAGCAGGGCCACAGGAACGGCGGTGAGCTGACTCTCATGTGTACCTCTTTGGCTCCCGCATCACGAAGCATTCTCACAATGCGGTCCGAGGTGGTTCCTCTTACGATGGAATCGTCTATCATAATGATCTTCTTGCCGTAAACAGCACTCTTAAGCGCATTGAGCTTGACCTGAACGCTGGATTCTCTGTTCTTCTGCTTGGGTTTGATAAAGGTTCTTCCTATATAGGTGTTCTTGACAAAGGCCTGTCCATAGGGGATTCCTGACTCCAGGGCATAGCCCAGGGCTGCCACATTGCCGGACTCGGGAACACCTACAACCATGTCGGCATCCACCGGTGAATCCTTGGCAAGGAATCTTCCCGCAGCGATACGGGCGTCATATACGCTGATGCCGTCTATGGTGCTGTCAGGTCTTGCAAAATAGATATATTCAAAAATACAGCGGGCATGCTGGTCCTTGGAAAGGCACATGCTCTTATCTGACTGAAGTCCGTACTCAGGAGAGATGGTAACAATCTCGCCGGGCTCCACATCCCTGATAAATGTAGCTCCGATGGTATCAAGAGCACAGGTCTCGGAAGCCAGAACGTAACAATTCTCTCTTCTTCCTATAACAAGGGGCTTGAAACCATAGGGATCCCTTGCCCCGATGAGCTTCCTGGGGGACATGATAACAAGGCTGTAGGCTCCCCTGATCCTCTGCATAGCGCGGCCAACTGCCTCTTCTACAGACTTGGAGACAAGTCTCTCTCTTGCTATATAATATGCAATTACCTCTGAATCAATTGTTGTCTGGAAAATAGCACCTGTATAAGAAAGCTCGTGTCTGAGCTGCGGTGCATTGACAAGGTTACCGTTGTGGGCCATAGCCAGGGTACCCTTAACATAATTAAGAACCAGCGGCTGCGCATTCTCTCTGGTGCTGCTGCCTGCTGTAGAATAACGAACATGTCCGACGCCTATATCGCCCTTAAGGCCATCAAGGATCTCGGGGGTAAAAGCCTCATTAACAAGGCCCATGTCCTTGTAACTGGAAACCTTGCCCTTGGGCCCCATGGTCTCACTCACGGCGATACCACAGCTCTCCTGCCCGCGATGCTGAAGGGATACCAGTCCATAGTAGATGGACTCCGCCACATCTCCGCCGTCGAAGTCGTACATGCCGAAAACACCGCACTCTTCGCCAAGGCGTTTGTAATTCTCCGTCCTGCTTTCGTTCATAATAATCTCCTCATTGTTGAAGCATAAAAAAAATAGTGCCACAAACACGAACATAATATCATCATACCGTGTCTGTGGCAATCATCATTTTTAACAAGAATAAAGAAATTATTGATCTTCGTAGCGGGATACCATATCAAGGATTTCCTGGGTGTATTCGGGATACTGCTGAGCCATATCCTCGATCTCCCTCTTGGCGTTCCCGGCTACTATATCTCTGTTGTACTCCATGCGCTTACGAAGCTTGGAGCGCTGAACGTTCAGGTAGTGACGGATCTCCACCTCTTCATTGTGATCAAGAAGGGCCTCAACCTGGTGAAGCCAGATATCCGGGTCCATAACTCTGTAATGGCGGAGCATATATACAAGATCCTTTTGATTGGTATCAAGAAGCTTTCTGGCATCCTCCACCATCTCCCTGTCCTTTTTCTCCTGAAGGTACTTATCATAAAGAGCGGTGAGCTCCTTGGCGCTGTTTACGCCATATTTAATGCACAGATAGTCAATGAGGTTGGTGTTGTTGACGTATCTTATCTTAACCTGGTTCTGGAGCATGATAAGCCTTGAAATAGACTTTTTTAATCCCTTCATCTCCACCTGGGCATTGGTACTGTTGACGTATAAAAGAGTGACGGAAGCTCCCGCCAGAATAACCGCCACCATGTAGCCGTAGACCACATTAAGCTTCAGCCCGTACTGAAGAACAAGAAGGGCTATTATTATGAGGACCAGGGCAACACCTACCACAATGATGAGCTTCTTGGAGGTATCAATGGTCTTCTCCAGTTCCTCCTGGCGATAGAGATATGCCTCATGCTCACCGTCAAGGCGCTTTAAGTCATTGCGAATCTTCTTCTGATATTCCTCTGCCTCCGACAGCTTCTTAATGCCGGAACGGGCCTCTCCCTCAAGTCTCTCCATGCGGTCGTAGTCGGAGTCAGTGATGCGGTTCTTGCGCTTGTTGAACTCCTCCTGCTTCTCCTGGGATTCAAGGATCCTGGCGGCGCAGGTATTGATCTCCGCTCTCTGCTCCGGCGGAAGGGCATCTATCTCCTCCATGTCCCTTAAATGGCTGGTGACGTCGTTGTACTCCATCTCCAGCAAATCAAGTTCCCTGGCGGCCTCCTCCATCTGCTGAAGGCAGCTCTCAATGTATTCCCTTCGCTGAACAGGATCGTCCATATCCAGATCTTTTCTGGTGTAGACTATATCATTCCAGTTCTCCAGCTGACTCTTGGTACCCTCATCAATATTAGTATTTTTCCCAAAGATGGCGTCGAATATCCCCATTATCTCACCTGCTTACGGTCTTTTCCTTAACAATGAATCTGTAGTCTTCCTTGAGCTGCTCTGTAAGGCTTCCAACCTTCTCATAATACTCATGCATCTTGCCCTCGGCCTTGTATACAAGAAGACTCTTAAGCATCAGATTCTCCTTGCCCGCCGCATACAGCTCCGAAGCTTCATTCATTCTCTTTTCAAGCTCCAGAGAGGCCTCGTAGGCATCCTCGTTCTCTGCGATAAAAGAAATATATTCCTTGTCCGTAAGTCCCATTCTCACAGCTGATAAATACTGAAGGTAGGACTCGTAGTTGTGATCATGTTCATAGGCCCTGGCAAACATCTTGGCCGCCATGTCAAAAAGGAAAAGCTTGGCATACATGACTCCCTCGTTGTGCTCGATCCTGGCCCGAAGCACCCTGTCTATATCCGGGGTGTTGTTAAGAAGAAACTCGTATTCCCTGAAGGCCATGCTGAATTTCTCATTCTTCATAAGAAACTCCGCCCTGGCAAGCCTCTTCTTGTAGATGTCCATGCCGGCGTTCTCACGAAGGATCTCCTCGGTCCTGTCCACCTCTTCCTTGGAGTTGTAGCCCACGTAGTCCAGGATGGTTCCTGCAATGGAAGCCATGGAACAGCGCTTGGCTGCCATGCCCCTCAGCTCATCCGCCAGCCTTGTCAGGGAGCACTCCCTGTCGATCCAGTCATAGAGCTCTCTGTCAAAGCTCTCCTCATCCAGAAGAAAAGCGTTCTGAACCAGGCAGTAGCAAAGCTCTTCTATACAATATACATTTCGCCCTATC
>JAEEGL011012151.1_pt1 | contig 13358 bp, 11 predicted proteins | sample 9134231 | NCBI WGS metagenome assembly JAEEGL01 (sample SAMN16246548, study PRJNA631951) | gut metagenome | biome: gut microbiome; feature: rumen; material: fiber-attached | host: Bos | place: Iran: Karaj | collected 2018-10 | reverse complement strand
TTTTTATTATTTAATCTAATCAAAGTATCGATTTCTTTTAACTGCTCTTCTAATTCTCTTTTGTAATTCCTCAAATTGTCCTCCATTTTCTTTAATAATGCATCCCAAATAGTCATTTAAATTTTTTAGGATGCATTAACATTAATCCATTTATGCAGCTATGCATCCCTTAGATACCTTTTGCTATTATGGGATACATTTTTATCAATATTCTTCCTTCTTTTTCATGAACTTCTCATTACTATAATCACTTCATGCATCCCATTAGCAACTATTTCCAGTATGGATGCATTCTTTCAATTACTTATGCATCCCAAAATATTTATTATCTTCTACAGGATGCATTCCTTCAATTACTTATGCGTCCCAAAATATTTATTATCTTCTACAGGATGCATCGCCCAAAAAAATATGCAGCCCTAAAATATAATTATCAATTTTTGGATGCATAACGCAGCATCAGCCTCAAATTAATCAAAAAAATTCACTCTGGAATAAGTGGCGAAATGAAATAATACGCCTAGATTGTGATAGAAATAAACAAATATTTAAATAGTAGTCAGTAATATAACTTTTTATTGATAAAATGTCAACACCAAGATATGTCATAATGTCATTTTATTGTCAAAAAATAAAAACGCCCTAGGAACATTGAATACTCAATGTTCCTAGGGCCTAAAAACCTATTCTAATTCCACGGTTCCTGGTGGTTTAGAGGTTAGGTCGTACATTACGCGATTAACGCCCTTAACTTCATTAATGATACGGCTCATTACGCGCTGAAGAACCTCGAATGGGATTTCGGTGGCCTCTGCTGTCATAAAATCAACTGTCTCAACAGCACGAAGGACAACTGCATAGTCGTAAGTGCGCTCATCCCCCATGACTCCTACGGAGCGCATGTTTGACAGTGCTGCAAAGTACTGATCTGGAAGCTTTTCCAGACCGGCTTCGGCAAGCTCTGTTCTATAAATATAGTCGGCATCCTGAACGATGCGAACTTTATCTGCTGTAACTTCGCCAATGATACGAATTCCAAGACCTGGTCCTGGAAATGGCTGACGGAACACAAGGTATTCTGGAAGACCAAGCTCTAAACCTACCTGGCGAACCTCGTCCTTGAAGAGGTTGCGAAGTGGCTCAATGATTTCTTTGAAATCAACATAGTCTGGAAGTCCACCCACATTGTGGTGTGACTTGATAACCACCGACTCACCGCCTAGGCCAGATTCTACGACGTCTGGGTAGATTGTTCCCTGAGCCAAGAAATCAACTGTACCAATTTTCTTTGCTTCTTCCTCGAAAACTCGGATGAATTCTTCGCCAATGATTTTACGTTTTGCCTCTGGCTCTTCAACTCTAGCAAGCTTTGCATAATATCTATCTGCCGCATTAACACGAACAAAGTTGATATCAAATGAACCCTCTGTTCCAAATACGCTCTCAACCTCGTCGCCTTCGTTTTTACGAAGAAGACCATGGTCTACAAATACGCAAGTAAGCTGCTTGCCGATGGCTTTGGCCAATAGAGCTGCCAGCACTGATGAATCCACACCTCCAGAAAGAGCTAAGAGCACCTTGCCTGAACCAACTCTATCGCGGATTTCACCGATAGTCTGCTGAACAAAGGAATCCATGCGCCAGCTACCTGCAGTGCTGCAGATTCCTCGCACAAAATTGTAAAGAATTTCCTTACCCTGAACTGTATGAAGCACTTCTGGGTGGAACTGAATTGCGTAAAGCTTTTTTGCCTCCCATGCAGCTGCTGCAACTGGGCAATCAGCTGTGTGAGCAATTATATCGAAATTAGGAGCGACCTTGCTGATGTAGTCAAAGTGACTCATCCAAACAACAGTAGACTTTTCAACCCCTGTAAATAAGGAATCGTAAGCACCATCGATAAATGTTTCTGTTTTGCCATATTCTCTAACAGGTGCTTTTTCAACTTTACCCCCAAGCAGATGCATCATAAGCTGTGCACCGTAGCAAAGCCCAAGCACTGGGATACCTAGCTCAAAAAGCTCTTTGGTGTAAGTAGGGGCACCATCTTCATAACATGAATTTGGACCACCAGTAAGGATGATTCCCTTTGGATTCATGGCTTTGATTTGGTCGATGGGGGTGCGATAAGAATAAATCTCACAATAGACGTTACACTCTCTGACGCGACGTGCCACAAGCTGGTTGTACTGCCCGCCAAAGTCGATAACAATGACTTTTTCCTGGTTCATTAGACGCTCCTTTATGAATCTTAAATATAATTACGAAGCAAGTTGATCCATGCACTTTAGCTTGCCACAAATCAATTGTTTCAAAATCTTCTATGAATATAGTATATATTTGTTTTTTCTTCAACTGTAATTATTAATAAAATCAACACTTTGTACGATATATATTACAGGGAAATGTGCTTATAGAATCATACCTAGGACAGCAATTCAAAAGACAATACTCTGCCATACCTTGAAAAACATTGTAATACCTTGAGAATATACCCATACCTTGAAAAACATTGTAATACCTTGAAAATATAGCAATACCTTGAGAATATAGCCATATCTTGAAAATAATCAATACATTTTATTGCCCTTGCATATCAAAGAAAGGATTCAATTATGAGTCTCAGCGTTACAAACTCTCTTAGCATAAGAGTGTACTATCACGATTATCCAAAGCTAATAACAGGCTCCACTAGGCGTAGTTCTAATGTGGGTACTCTTTCTATGGCAGATTCAAGCGCCTTGAGAAATGCCATTCGCAAGCTTCAGGATTACAAGTTTGACGACAATCCTGAAAGCCAAAATCAAGAGAAGCTTAAGGCTTTTACCGACATCGTCAATAACACCATTAGCTCTGCCACAAAATACGGCACCAATGATAGCTCCGTTAAGAACGCTGCTTCTACAATAAAAAAGCTTAACGCAGAATATGAAAAAGAACTTAATCATCTGGGAATCTCTGTCAACAAAGACGGAACACTAGATATATCAGATTCTGCCGCCAAAAATATCAAAACCGAAAAATTTTCCAAGTTTTTTTCAAAAGATTCAAAGTACCTAAACTCGCTATATGACGCGGCTAAGAAGATTACACGCAAGGTGGATGTTAGAATATAACTTGAATTTTTGTCTCTATTGTACTACATTAACATGTGGATATTTTTCTATTAATAAAGGAAGAGATACTTTCAACCTTACATGAATCTATTCCTCCCTTACCAAGGAATTAATAGCTCTCATCCAAATTTATGTGAGAATAATGAACATTTGGAGGCAATTAAAATGGCTTTTAGCAAATCCTCAAAGCGAGGACTAAAAATTATCATCGTAGGATGCGGAAAGGTTGGTCGCACCCTAGTCGATAGACTTTCCAAGGAAGGTCACGACATTGTAATCATTGATGAAAACCAAGATCGTTTGGATAATCTTACAAATCTCTATGACATAATGGGAATTCAGGGAAATGGTGCCAGCTACAGCACACAGGTCGAAGCTGGTATTAACGACGCTGATCTCATTATCGCCGTTACCGACTCAGACGAGCTCAATCTTCTCTGCTGCACAATCGCAAAGCAGGTGGGTGATTGCGCTTCTATCGCCAGAGTTCGAAACCCAGACTATTCAAAAGAAATTACATATTTACAGGAGAAGCTTGGTCTTGTATTGATTATCAATCCTGAATTAGAAGCAGCGCGCGAGATTTCTTCTATTCTTTCGCTACCTTCTACTTTAGAGGTCTCATCTTTTGCCCATGGGCAAGCCGAGATGGTTGAATTCCAGATTGAAAAAGGCAACATTCTTGATGGACTTACAATTAAAAAGCTTAGTTCGTCCATATCTAGCAAGGTGCTTATCACTGCTGTCAAACGAGGCAATGATGTAGTTATCCCTACCGGTGATTTCACCCTTGTTGCAGATGATATTATTTGCGCAGTTGGTGCAAGACGATTTGCCCGCACCTTCCTTAGTGAGATTGGTTTTAAGACCAGTCAGGTTAAAGACTGCTTGATAGTTGGCGGTGGCAAAGCTTCTTATTATCTTGCCAAGATTTTACTTCAAGCAAAAATAAACGTTAGAATTATCGAAAGAAATAAAGAGCGTTGTGAAGAGCTTTCTATCGCACTTCCAAAGGCTACCATTATTAATGGTGACGGTGGTGACGAATCGCTTCTTCATGAAGAAGGAATCGAGTATGTTGAAAGCTTCGTTCCTCTTACAGGAATTGACGAGGAAAACATTCTCCTAACCCTTTATGCAAATCAAGTTAGCAACGCCAAGGTTGTCACCAAGGTTAACCGTGTCAACTTTGACAACGTGCTTTCACAGCTCAACTTAGGCTCAGTGGTATATCCAAGACACATCACTGCCGAGTCGATTATTGCATACGTTCGTGCCAAGAGCGCTTCCGGAGATGGCACTGATATCTTGACTCTTTATCACCTCTTCGACCAAAAAGTTGAGGCTATCGAGTTTAATATCTCCGAGCAGTCACAGGCAACTGGAGTTCCTTTCTCGGCACTTCAGTTCAAGGACAACGTACTTATCGCATTTATCAACCGCAACGGTACAATCATCATCCCTAGCGGTTCAGACACAATCGAAGTTGGAGACACAGTTATGGTTGTAACAACTCACTCCGGCTTTGGAAATATTTTAGATACATTGAGGTAATCCAGCATGAATAGATCCGTAATACGTTTTATTTTAGGCTACGTTACAGGATTCATGGGATTGTTCCTCATGCTTCCTATACTAGTAGCAATCATCTACCACGAGGATGCGTGGTTCGAATACGCTGTTGTTGCAGCGCCATGTCTGATTCTTGGTATAATCAACAGTTATTTTAAGCCAAAAGAATTTACCTTCTATCTCAAGGAAGGTTTCTTCTGCACAGGCGCGGCTTGGGTTCTTTTGTCTGCAATCGGTGCCATTCCTTTATGGCTCACAGGCGAAATTCCACATTATATTGATGCTTTGTTTGAATCTGTTTCAGGATTCACTACAACTGGTGCATCAATCCTTGGGGATGTAGAAGCACTTTCCCATGCTTCACTCTTTTGGCGAAGCTTTACTCACCTTGTTGGTGGTATGGGAGTTTTAGTCTTCCTACTAACAGTCATTCCACTAGCCGGTGGCGAAGGCTCACAGTTCAATTTGATGAAGGCAGAATCACCTGGTCCTTCTGTTGGCAAGCTAGTTCCAAAGCTTAAAAACACAGCCCAGATGCTTTACCTTATTTATTTAGGACTTTGCCTTTTAGAAATCATACTGCTTTTAATCGCAGGTATGACTCCATTCGAGGCTATTAACACAGGTATTGCCACAGCCGGCACTGGCGGATTTGGAATCTACAGCACTAGTATCGGTGGTTTCAACGTTGCATGTCAGTGGATTGTTGCCATTTTCATGTTTATATTCGGTGTAAACTTTAACTTTTACTACTACATTCTCTTCCACCACGCAAGAGACGCATTCCGCATGGAAGAGGTTAGAATGTATTCATTAGTAACAGCTGCATCAATCGGTATCATTACCTTCAACACTTTAAAATGCAGCGCAGGATTGTTTGATGCCCTCACCAAGGCTGCATTCCAGGTTACATCGATTCAATCATCAACCGGTTTTTCGACGGCCAATTTTGATGCTTGGCCGCAGACCAGCCGATGTGTTCTTGTAATTCTGATGTTTATTGGTGCCTGCGCCGGTTCCACAGGTGGTGGTATCAAAGTATCCAGATTTGTACTCATGGGCAAAGCTGTTCATAAAGAGCTTATCAGCTACATCCATCCACGTAGCGTCCGCAAGACAATGATGGATTCAAAGGCTGTTAACCACGATACAATCCGTTCAAACAATGTGTTCTTTGGTACATTTATGCTTGTATTTTTTGTGAGTGTCTTTTGTCTTTCTTTTGAGGACAAAGATTTCTCAACAGTATTTACATCCGTAATTGCCACAATGAGTAACATTGGACCCGGTTTAAGTCTAGTAGGTCCAGAGAAAAACTTTGCATTCTACTCTGACTTTTCAAAGATTATTTTGATATTTGATATGTTAGCAGGACGACTTGAGCTATTCCCTATACTTATGCTCTTCCATCCTAATATATGGAAGGACATCTTCACCAAACGTCGTTTAAAAGAACTTAAACATTGTGGAAAAATAATGATTAATAAACAATGAATACAATAATGATTAAAATGACTGATGCCTACGGGCATCAGGATTTTTTTAATGAACTTTCAGATCTTAAAATAGTTGATTGTACAGATTTAGATGGCACTCGCTGCTATCTTGATGATGCTGCAAAAGAAACTATTCTACAAAGAATAAACGACTTCTCCCCTGAGGGAATTCACTTCATTGATTCAGGTAATTACCACTATCTCAGCTTACTTTGGCTTAGCAAAATTAAAGAGGATTTCAATCTGGTGCTTTTCGACCATCATTCGGACGATCAGCCCCCTAGCTTTGGTACAATCACCTCCTGCGGAGGATGGGTATTAGAGGCAAAAGAAACTCTGTCCCATATGAAAAACGTATATACGTATGGTATAGGCCAAGAGACTCCTATAACTGACATTCCAAAAGATATACCTATATACATTTCTATTGATAAGGATGTGTTATCTACAGAATTCGCAATTACGGATTGGGATCAAGGTGATATGACTTTAGATACTATGATAGATATGCTTTCTACATTATCAAATAACCACTCTATTATCGGAAGTGATATATGTGGAGATACCTCTGAAAACGCTCTAACCGGCGCTTATATCAATAATCAGACAAATCGTACTCTTTTTGACTTTTTGTCGGCAAACTTTTAAAATATAAGTATAAATGTTCATCAAAAGTGATTGGAGGGCAATACTATGTATCCAGTAATTACTATCAGCAGAGAGTTCGGCAGCGGTGGTCATAGCATCGGGGAAGCAGTTGCAAAACAGCTTAACATTCCTTTTTACGACGGAGAAATTGTTAATCGTGTAGCAGTCGAAAGCGGATATGCAAAAGAACTTATCGAAACTCAAGGCGAATATACATCTTCCACTGCTATGTGGTTTGATATTTCTTCCGCTGGAACAATGTATTTCCAAAGCCCACAAGACGAAATATTTATCGCTCAGAAAAAGGTGATACTAGAATTTGCCAACAAAGGTCCTTGCGTTATTGTTGGACGTTGTGCAGATTATATCCTTAGAAAAGAAGGCATTAGATGCATGAACGTAATGATTCATGCAGATATGGAGCATCGTAAAAAACGTGTCCTAGAAAGATATGAAAACATCGAGGATGTCAGTATAGAAAAGCGCTTAGCAAAAAAAGACAAGCAGCGCAAAACCTACTATAAATACTACACCGATAAAAACTGGGGTGATTTCAGAGAATACGATGTCATCCTTGATAGCGGAACTCTCGGCGAGGCAATGTGTGTGAAAACTATTTGCAATCTAGCCGAGAATTATCCAAACTAGCTATGCGTTCATGTGTTGAGACTCTGTAGACCAATACATACTCTTAAACTCCGTAGGTGTACATCCCTTTTGGAGTTTAAACATTCGTATAAACGAAGATATAGATGTAAAACCACAGTTCAACGCAACGTCTGTCACAGAGTTACCTGGCTCAATCAACAACTCTTGTGCTTTGACTATACGTTTTTGATTGACATATTTATAGAAGCTAGTACCTGTGAACTGCTTGAACAACCTTTCAAAATAAAACTTACTAAATCCACTCATGCTTGCAACATCATCAAGCTTGAGATCCTCGGAGCAGTGTGCATTGATATAATCACAAATCTCCACAAACTTAGTAGCGTATTCCTCGCGAGCAGCAGGATAGTATTCTTCATTGACACTACTACGATTCTTTGAAGTGTTCTTTCCTATAAGAACAAGCATCTCTAAAAGCTTACTATAAATGGTTACTTCAGCAAATGTAGCTCCACCGATATAAGTCTCTTTAATCTCATTCATATAGTTTTTTAAAGTCTCGTGGATTGTAGGATACTCTTCTGGAGTTATAATCACATATGGGGACATGAAGGAAATAAGCACTTCTACTTCTCTCATAAATCTAAGGAAGTTGGTATTTGATTGGAAAATAATTCGACGACCATTTTCTGGCGCAATCATTCCGTGAAGACACCCTGGACAAACAATACAGATATCTCCCTCTCTAAGATCTAATTCTGTATTTGAAAAACGCATCTTATATCCACCAACTGTTGGCATAACAATTTCGAGAGCCGGATGCCAATGCATAGGATAATCTTCGTATTCATCATTATCATAAAGCTTTATTGTTGAGCTTTGTTTATAGTTGACAGTCTCAAAAATTCCATCAAGATTTTCAATCATTACGTATCTCCCATTTCAAAGCAATAATTAATAATTACACGCATTTCTAATTTTTGCTCTTATTGTGCAAAAAATCAAGTATTTTTTTGTTTTTATTTAATGCACCAAAGCACTTCTTGTGCACTATTCACATTTTTTCTATCTAAAATTAGTAGAATATATCCAATACAGCCATAATAGCTCTGCACAAAATAGCAATTTTTGATAACGACCAAACAACAATTATAAAGTAAAAAGTGTCTTACCGTGCTAAATTTAATATACAAATTTTATTTACTAATGACACATTTGAACGGGGATGTTTTTTCAAATATCAGATGTGTCCCACAAAATGCTTAATTGGAGGAGAACGGTAATGAAAAGAAAGATTTTAGCAACAGCATTATCTGCTGTCATGGCTGCATCTTTATTCGTAGGATGTGGTTCAGGAAGCAATGGTTCAGGTTCTGATTCTGGCTCTAAAGACGGAGTTCAGGAAATTAGATGGATGTTCTGGGATGATCTAGAAGCTACATCTGACAAAATTTCACTTGGCTACAAGGAAACAATCGAAAGATTCAACAAGGATTACGAGGGTAAGTATCATGTAACTCCTGTCACAACAAACCTTGAAGAGTACTACACAAAGCTCAATGCCGAGATTCAGGGTGGTGAAGCTCCAGATGTATTTATCTGTAGCCCAGGACCACAGCTTTCAGACTATGTAATTCCTGATGGAAGCAATCCTGAGGATGGTCTTTGCTTACCTCTAGATGAATATCTTGAGAAGGATGGTTGGAAAGACACATTCCGCTTAGAGGACGATGTTTTCAAACAGCAGACATACGACGGAAAGATTTATGCTATTCCACTTAATACTGCTGCTGCTTGTTGCTTCTACAACACAGAGATGTTTGAGAAAGCTGGTATTACAGAAGTTCCTACAGATTTCGACGGTTTACTTGACGCTTGCGCAAAGCTTAAAGATGCTGGATATACACCAATCACAATTTCAGCTAGCACAGCTTGGTGTTTATCAATGGTAGCTGGTTATCTTTGTGAGTCTGAGGGCGTAGATCTTGAAAAACTTGCTGATGGTTCTGCATCTTGGGAAGATGGCAAGCTTGAGGCAGCTTGCGAAAAGCTTATAAAACTTTCTAAATATTTCCAAGAATCTGCAGCTGGCGATACAAATGATGTTGCAACAGCAAACTTCTACAATGAAGAAGCTGCTATCCTTATTCAGGGATCTTGGGCAATTGGTCAGATTAACGGCGAAAATGAAGATTTCGGAAATAACAAATGCGGAGTTTTCCAGTTCCCAGGCGTTAAAAAAATCATCGCTAAATCAGATTCTCTTTGTGTAAGCAAAGATACAAAAAGCCCAGAAGCTTGTGTTGCTCTTCTTAAGTACTTCACAGACGAGACAGCTCAGAAGTACACAGCAGAAGAAGGCGGAAAGATGCCTGTTACAAAAATTGAGTTTGATGAATCTAAAGCTCCAGCAGAGCTTGCCTATGTAAAAGATGTGTTTGATAATGCAGAAGGTACATTCGGTTTCTACAACGAGTCAATGCCTACAACAGAGACAGGTTCTCACTTTGATGACACAATGGTTTCTGTATTCCTAGGAGATTTGACTCCAGCAGAAGCTGCAAAGGATATGGAAGAATACTACGAGGAAAACTGTCGTAATCAAGAATAAATAACATTCTTTTTCTTCAACACCTTTATTGATTTACGGGGCGCATTCCCCTGCGCCCCATTTTCTTGTTTTAAACATTATTTTATATTAAGGAAATAAGTTATGGATAAATTGTTAAGAAATAAAAAAGCCATATTTGTATTTATGGCGCCAGGTTTAATACTATTTACTCTTATTTTGTTTGTGCCTATCTGTCAATCAGTCTATTATTCATTCTGTGACTACAAGGCAACCTCTTTACTTGGTCCAAAGTTTGTTGGGCTTAAGAATTACCAGGATTTATTTAAAAACAAAAATTTCTGGATTGCTTTAAAGAATTCATTATTCTTTTTAGTATATTCATGTGTGACTCAGCTTATAATGGGCTTGTTCCTTGCAGGCCTTCTTACAAATATAGAAAAAGGAAGGAACTTATTCAAGAACATCATATATCTACCATGTGTTCTTTCTTCAGCCGCATTAGGCCTTTTATGGATGTTCATCTTCAATCCAAAATTTGGTATCAACAAGCTTATCGAAACATTGGGTATAACCGGATTTGTTCAAAATGGTCCTAAATGGCTCTCAGATACTAGCGGTTTTATTGTCCTTCCTATGTGGGTAATTGCCTTTGTTGCATTATGGCAATACGTTGGTCAATCAATGATGCTTTATATGGCCCAGATTTCTGGCATAAGCAAAGCATTATATGAAGCAAGTTATATTGATGGATGTAGTAAAACAAAAAGCTTTTTCCACATCACTCTTCCACTTATTCGACCAATGGTTGCAACTGCAATGTCTTTGAATGCTATAGGCTCCTTAAAGTTCTTTGATTTGGTTTACAACATGACCGAGGGTGGTCCAAACCACAAAACCGAAGTCCTTGCAACTCATCTTTATGAACAAGGCTTTAAATACAGCAAATATGGCTATGCTAGTGCTGTAGGTATTGTTCTATTGATTCTTTGTCTTTTAGTCACAGCGTTCATAAACAAAGTGGTAAAGACTGAACAGTATGAGATGTAAATTTCAATGCTGCGTCTTCCCGGAATAAGACTCATTAAACGTGTGTGCTTTTCCGGATATTTATAGAGGAGAAATTAAAATGAAAATCAAACCAATAAGAATAATCATATACATATTCCTGATAGCAATGGCAATCATCTATCTTGCTCCGTTGCTTTGGGTATTTATAGTTGCATTTAAAGACAATAATAGAGAAATAATGACTGCACCGTTTTCTCTTCCACAGTCACCTACATTTGAAAACTTTACTTTCGCTTGGACCGCTGGAAAGCTCGGCTTAGCAACCCTAAACTCATTTATAGTCTGTGTTTCTTCATTGATAGCTAGTATGATAATCGGCTCAATGGCAGCCTTTGGTATCGCTCGTCTTCGTTGGAAGTTTTCTAAACTTTCACTTGCTTACTTCCTTCTTGGAATGATGATTCCGGTACACTGCTTATTGATTCCATTGTTTACACGTTTTTCAAGTATGGGGCTTAAGGATAATTTACTTGGACTTATCCTGCCATATGTAACCTTTTCTCTTCCAGTCACCATATATATTATGGTCGGATTCTTTGAAGGTTTACCAAACGAACTAATAGAAAGTGCCTGTATTGATGGCGCTACTATCTTTCAGATTTTCATGAAGGTATGTATGCCACTTGGTAAGACTGGTCTGTTTGTAACAGGACTTATGACCTTCGTAGGTAACTGGAACGAACTCTTGCTTGCAATGGTATTTATTTCCGACGACCTAAAGAAGACACTTCCTGTTTCACTTTCTAAATTCGTTGGACCATACAATACAAACTATACTCAGATGTTTGCAGCTATCATAATCGCAATCATCCCTACAATCATTGTTTACTGTGCATTCTCTAACAAGATTGTAGATGGTTTGACTGCCGGAGCTGTAAAAGGTTAAGGAGAGAAAATGAAAAAAGAGAAAACCCCGTTAATTTCACACATCTTTACTGCAGATCCTTCTGCACACGTCTTCAATGACAGAATTTACATCTATCCTAGTCATGACATTCCTCATGATGGTGAGGATAATGATAACGGTGATGAATACCAAATGCAGGATTATCACGTATTCTCAATGGATGACAAGAGTGACGATGTTATCGATCACGGCGAGGTATTACATCAGGATAATGTTCCTTGGGTTAGCGAGCAGATGTGGGCACCAGACGTTGTCTACAAAAACGACACCTACTATCTCGTATTCCCTGCTCGAGACAAGGATGGCAACTTCAGACTTGGAATCGCAGAAAGCAATGTTCCAGAAGGACCATTCGCGCCTAGAAAAGAATGTATCGAAGGAAGCTTTAGTATTGACCCTTGCTCATTCAAAGATGATGATGACAAGGTATATATCCTTTTCGGAGGTTTGTGGGGCGGCCAGTTAGAAAAATATCGCACTGGCACATTCGATCCTAACGGCTCCGAGCCACCAAAGGACGAGCATGCCGTATGGCCAAAGATAGCCCTCATGAAAGACGACATGTCAGGCTTTGCCGAAGAGCCAAGAGACATTGTTATCCTAGACCAAGATGGCAACGAACTACTAGCTGGTGACGAAGAACGCCGCTACTTCGAAGATCCATGGATGCACAAGCACAATGGAAAGTACTACTTCTCTTACTCTACAGGCACCACACACTACATCGTATACGCTACCAGCGATACACCATATGGTCCATTCACCTACCAAGGCCGCATCCTCGAGCCAGTTCTCGGATGGACAACACACCACTCAATCGTAGAAAACTACCATGGCAAAACATATCTTTTCTACCATGACTGCGAAATATCCGGCGGCATCAACCACCGCCGCAACGTAAAGTACTGTGAGCTTACATACAAGCCAGACGGCACTTTCGAAACAATCATTCCTTAATACGAATTAGAGCAGGGACTAACCTCCCTGCTTTTTTTGCGCCCCTCGCCCCTTATGGCTCCGGCCTTCGCCTCCGCCACCACACGCCGCGCTCCACGCCCCGCCGCCCAGTGCTATTGGGGTACCCCGCTGACGTCGCATAAAATTTTGATTTTCTAAAATGCTAATACCACCATCTATATTTGTGAGTGTGCGTTCAACTATTTACAATTCTATCGGTTCTGTTTGTCCCTGAACGGACATTAAATATATTTTAGAAAAAAAGGTTCCTCAAACTAGCTTAGTAGCAATTGCAGCGCATTGGAATGCGCTTAGTGAAAGTGGAAGTGATTTTTTACATATATAGTCATCAGCCGCCAGGACGGCGGCTGAAAATGCACGCTGAGGCAGGACGCCGAATGTGCATTGGTGAC
>JAEEGL010761082.1_pt1 | contig 13358 bp, 9 predicted proteins | sample 9134231 | NCBI WGS metagenome assembly JAEEGL01 (sample SAMN16246548, study PRJNA631951) | gut metagenome | biome: gut microbiome; feature: rumen; material: fiber-attached | host: Bos | place: Iran: Karaj | collected 2018-10 | reverse complement strand
TTTCTTTTTGCAATATTGTGTCTAATTACTTCTATTTTTACCTATTATTTTGTTATATTTTTCAAATAAATAATATTTATTTTTCTAAATGTTCAATTATTATTTAAACTATATTAATATCTTATTAAAATTTTTTATAATGTATAATAGGTTTATTTGTCTGATTATGTATTGATTTGTAGTGTTTATATAAACTTTCTTTATATATGCTATAATCTATTTTTTTATTTATAGGATGAAAAATAATATAATACTAATATAATAATTTTTTAAAATTAACTTTTTGTAATGAATTATTTATTTATTTTATTTTCTTAATTTAATAATTATTGTATTATTTTATTAATTTAAGATTATTTCTTGTTTATTTGTATTGTAGGGGAATTAAATTGATTTCACTTGGAATTGAAGGGACTGCAGAGAAAACTGGTGTAGGTATTGTAAATTCTGATGGGGAAGTACTGTCTATTTGTGGAAAACAACTTTATCCAGAAGAGGGAGGAATTCATCCAAGAGAAGCAGGAGAACATCATGCTCATTGGATTCCAAAGTTAATACCACAGGCTTTAGATGAGGCTAATTTAACTTTTGATGATATTGATTTAATATCTTTTTCTCAGGGGCCAGGTCTTGGTCCTGCACTTAGAATTGTTGCAACTTCTGCACGTACACTTGCACTTTCTTTAAATAAACCCATTATCGGAGTAAACCATTGTATTGGTCATATTGAAATAGGTAAATTAACTACAGGTGCAGTTAATCCAGTAAGCTTATATGTTAGTGGTGGAAACAGTCAGGTAATAGCATTTGAATCAGGTAGATATAGAATATTTGGAGAAACATTAGATATTGCAGTTGGAAATTGTCTTGATCATTTTTCCCGTGAGACAGGTTTAGGTCATCCTGGAGGACCTGTTGTAGAAAAACTTGCTAAAAGTGGAAGTTATATTAACCTTCCTTATACTGTTAAAGGTATGGATTTTTCATTTTCAGGCCTTTTAAGTGCTTCTCTTAGAGCATATGAGAAAGGCAAAGATATTGAGGATATTTGTTTTTCCCTTCAGGAGACTGCTTTTTCAATGTTAGTTGAAGTTACAGAAAGGGCATTATCTCATACTGAACGTGATGAAGTATTATTATGTGGTGGTGTAGCTGCAAACAAACACTTAAGGGAAATGTTAGATGAAATGGTTAATCAGCATTATGGACAATTTTATATGCCTGAGATGAAATATTGTGGGGATAATGGTGCAATGATTGGATGGCTCGGATTACTTATGAGTAAATACTATGGGACTATGGATATAAAGGATACTAATATTATACAAAAATACAGGACAGATGAAGTAGACATTCCATGGGTTAAAGATATTCCAAGTAAAATACAATTACCTGATAATATTATTGCTAAAGGTGCAGAATCTGATATCATTAAATCTAAATGGTTTGATGGTTTTAAAGATTATGAGTCTCCTGCAATTATTAAAAGAAGAATTCCAAAATCTTACAGAATCAAGGAAATTGATAGTAAAATTATAAAATCAAGAACTAAATCTGAGGCAAAAATATTATCTGATGTTAAAAAATCAGGTATAATTACACCAATAATTTATGATGTTGATTTAGATAAAAAAGAAATTGTTATGGAATATATTAATGGTGAAACTGTTAAGAATTTAATAGATAATTTAGATAATCATAGAAGAAAAGATGTATCCTATCAAATAGGTGAATATCTCTCTAAAATCCATAATATGGATATTATTCATGGAGACCTTACAAGTTCTAATATCTTAATAGATAAGAATAATCAATTAGTTTTTATAGATTTTGGTCTTTCTTATTATTCTAATTTAATTGAAGATAAGGCTGATGATTTATTGGTACTTAAAAAGTCTATAAAAAGTGTAGATTACAAAAAATCTAAAGAAGTCTTTAATTGGATATTAGATTCATACGGTAAAAATACTTTAAAATCAGATAATATTATTGATAAAATAGGCGAAATCGAATCTAGAGGTCGTTATACACATTAATTTAATTATTTTAATTTTTTATTATAAGATATTGAATAATATGCTAATATTTATAGTAGTGGTTCTAGTATGATATCATTTTCATCTTTAACTCTAAAATTATTTGTTTAAAAATATTATAAAAATTTTAATAAGTGATTTTATGATAACATTTATAACTGGTAACAAACATAAAGTAGTAGAAGCAGAGAATATATTCAAAATTCATAATATTGAACTTGAGCATATTGATTTAGGGTACATGGAACCTCAAGGAACTCTTGAAGAAGTGGCCCTTTTCGGTGCAAAATATGCTAGTAGTGAATTAAATAAATCTGTGATTGTTGAAGATGCCGGTCTTTTCATTAATGAGTTGAATGGCTTTCCAGGTGTTTATTCACATTATGTACAGGATACTCTTGGAAATGAAGGTATATTAAAATTAATGGAAGGAGTCGACAATAGAACTGCCGAATTCAGGTCAGTTATTGGGTTTTGTACCCCCAATTCTGAGCCCAAGGTCTTTTTAGGCAAAGTCGATGGTATAATCTCAACAGAAGAGCGAGGAAACTTAGGTTTTGCTTTTGATCCAATATTTTATGTTGAATCTGAGGAAAAAACTTTTGGACAGTTAACAACCCAAGAGAAAAACAGGTTTTCTCATAGAAGAAATTCTTTAACTAAATTTATTGAATGGTATGTTAATCAGGATTTTTAAATATCCAGATATAATTTTTTAAATTTAAGAATATTCATTCTAATTATTAGTGAGTATTAGGTATTATATCCACTTTTAATTATAATTTTAAACAATTTACATACTTAATAATTAAAGATTTCATTATAATCAATTTTACATTTGTTAAAGTATTAACTAATTATTATTAGAGTTAAAGCTATTTAATTAACCTTTAACTTTTAATTCTAATTATTCAATAATAATTTAGATATTTTAACATTTTACATTATTAAAAAAATTTTAAATGAGGTATAATTATGGCAAGACCAGAATGGGTAATGTACTCTGATGAAGAAATTGAAGAATTAATTATTAAATTACACAAAGAAGGTAAATCATCTTCTGTTATTGGAATTACTTTAAGAGACCAATATGGTATTCCTAGTGTAAAAGAGGTAACTGGCGAAAAAATTACCACTATTTTAAAAAGAAATAATGAATTTGGTGACTATCCAGAAGATATTATGGATTTAATTAAAAGAGCAGTTAATATTAGAGATCATTTAAAAGAAAATCCAAAAGATATCCATGGTAAAAGAGGATTGACTATTATTGAATCTAGAATCAGAAGATTAGGAAAATATTATGTAAGAGAAGGTCAATTACCAGAAGGATGGAGATATGACCCAACAGAAGCAGCACTCCTTATTAAATAGATCTGCTGAAGCTTGTAATATGCTTAAAAAGCATATTGATAATAACCATATTATAAGAATTGTTTCTCATAATGATGCAGATGGTATATCTGCAGCAGGTGTAGTAGCCAATGCTATAAAAGAAGAACAAGGTCAATTTCATATTACTCTTGTTCCTCGTCTTAATATGGATGTTTTATCTGATTTAAGAAAAGAAGACTATGAGATTTTCATGTTTCTTGATATGGGAAGTGCATTTTTAAAACAACTTAATAATTTTAAATCTGATATTATTATTGCAGATCATCATCAACCTGAAGACTTTAATCCCGATAAACATATTATTCATGTTAATCCTCATTTATTTGGTATTGATGGTAGTAAAGAGTTAAGTGGTGCAGGTTCAGCTTACTTTTGTATTCGTGATTTAGACAAAAAACATCTTGCACACTTTGCACTTTCAGGTGCATTTGGTGATATGCAGTATCATAATAAATTTGTTGGTATGAATGAGTTGATTTTAAAGGATGCACTTGAATCTGGTATACTTGAAATTCATGAAGGTTTAAAAATCCAGTCAAAATCAACTGAGATTTTATATAAATCTCTAGCATATACTTTCAAACCAGTACTTCCAGGATTAACAGGAGATCCTGAAAAATCTAAAAGTTTTCTTGAAAAAAGAGGAGTATCTTATGGTATTAAATTTGCTGATTTAGAAGGTGAAGAGCAGGATATTTTAAAAGATGAACTTATTAAAATCAATCCTAAAATCTTTTCTGATATTTACACTATACCTAAAGATAGTCCTTACCTAAGAGATTTAGAAGATTTTTCAGATATTTTAGATGCATGTGGGAAATCTAAAAAATATAGTTTAGCTATTAGTCTTGCTTTAGGAGAACGTGGAGAAGCACTTGATGCAGCACTAAATATTAGGGAAAATTACAGATTACAACTTTTAAAAGGTATGGAATTAATTAGAAATGAAGGTGCAGTTCAGTTAGATAATATTCAATATGTTTATAGTGAAGATTCAGTAATTAAAAAAATTATGGGTACTATTATAAGCATTGGTCTTTCAGCAGGTATATTAGATTCAAATAAACCTGTTTTTGGTTTATCTAGATTACATAAGGATATAAAAATATCTGGTCGAACTACACATGAAATGGTTAATAAGGGAGTTAATTTAGCTAAAGCCCTTAAAGATTGCTCTAGTAATTTTTCTGGTCAAGGTGGAGGGCATGATGTAGCAGCTGGTGCAATGATTCCTTATTCTACTAAAGATGAATTTTTACATTTATTAGATGAGCAAATTACATATCAATTAAACAGCGATTAATTTATTTTGTAAATATTCTCATTAGGGATTAATAGTTAATTTTTAACTATTTCTTTTCTTTTTTTTCAATATTTTAAAATTAATATTATTTAGTTTTAAATCTTAACCTTTTTTTTTAAAATTTAAGAGTTAATTTTTTTTTTATTTTATTATGTTTTCTTAAAATTTTTATTATTCAGCTTTTTTACTAATATTTTATTTTTTAAGCATATTTTTAATTTAACTTTTTAAATATTCATTATTCAAATTCTTTTTAATAATTAATTATTTTTAAAATTTTAATTTTTATTAAATTTTTAATTAAATTTCATAAAATATTAAATCTATAATAAACAAAGTATTTTTAATATAATTAAAAGTTATAATTAATTAATTAAAAAATTTTTAATCAAATATTAAAAAATAATTTAGATGATAGTATGTATTTAAGCCCAGAAGAAGAAAAAATGTCTAATGGAGAATATGGTGAAACCATTAGAAAAAGTATGGATATATTAATAGCTTTAGGAGATATTTATGGTGCTAGTAAGTTTGTTGATATTACATCAGCACAAGTTTCAGGAGTATCTTATAAAACTATTGGCCAGGCAGGTTTAGAATACCTTGAAGATTTAGCATTAGATGAAAAGGGATTTGCTACTATCCCTGCAACTTTAAACCCTGCAGGTGTAGATTTAGATGATTGGAAAGAACTAGGTTTTAGTGACTTTTTTTCAGATAAACAAAATCAAATTGTAGATGCATATGGTAAACTAGGAATAAGTAAAACTTGTACTTGTACACCATATCTTATTGGAAATGTTCCTAGATTTGGTGATCATATTTCATGGAGTGAATCATCAGCTGTAGCATATTCAAATTCAGTTATAGGTGCACGTACAAATCGTGAAGGAGGGCCTGGTGCTCTTGCAGCAGCTATTGTTGGAAAAACTCCTTTATATGGTTTTCATTTAGATGAAAATCGTAAAGCTACAATGGTTGTTAATGTTGAATGTGAACTTAATGGTATAGATTTTGGAGCACTTGGTTATTCTGTAGGTCAAATTGTCTCTGATGGTGTTCCATACTTTAAGTGTCAAGAACAAAATATTACTAATGGTAATCTTAAAGCATTAGGTGCAGCACTAGCATCTAGTGGAGCAGTTGCATTATATCAAGTTGAAGGTGTAACTCCAGAATATAAAACTGTAGATTCTGATAATGCAGAGGAAACTATAACTATATCATCAGATGATATAAAAGAAACAAAAGAAAAATTATCAACAACTACTGAAAAACCAGATCTTGTTTGTTTAGGATGTCCTCATGCATCATTAGAAGAGATTAAAGATCTTGCAAACATTGTTAAGGGTAAAAAAATTGCAAATGAATTATGGATTTGCACTTCAATTAATGTTAAGGCAGCTGCAAGTAGAATGGGTTATACTGATATTATTGAAAAAGCTGGTGGCCATATTGTATGTGATACATGTATGGTTGTTGCTCCAATAGAAGATTTAGGATATAAAAATATTGGAGTAAATTCAGCTAAGGCAGCAAACTATGTACCTAATATGGGTGGCATAGATGTTATATATGATGAAGTTGAGAATTTAATAATCTTTGAATAAAGCTATCTAAAATTATTTTTTTTATTTAATTAAAATTTTTAAATCTTTTAGAAAAATTATTAATTATATTTTAAGGAAAAACCAGTTTAAATAAAATTATTTAAAGGAGCATAATATGAATTATAAAATTATAGGTGGAGGAAATGCTGGTAGGCCTGTTGCAAGATTATTAAATTATTTAGGCCATCATGTAGAAATCACTGACCCTAAAAAATTAGAAGATTTCCATCCTGATTTTAAAGCAAGACTAATAGAGATGGAAAAAGAAGGGGTTATACTAGATTTAGGAAATAATGAACCTGAATTTAATAATATTGATTTTGTATATATGGCTCCTACACTTCCTAAAACTTCATATGCATATAAAAAAGTTCAAGAACTTAATATAAATATTCTTACAAATGAAAAGGTAAGTGAATTATTAAATGAAGTAATTACACTAGATGTTATAGGTATTACAGGTACTATGGGTAAAACTACAACTACATATCTTACTACAAATATTTTTGAAGCTGCAGGATATAAGGTATGGTCTTGTTCTTCACTAAATCAAAATCTTGTAAGTGAAGTTATTGTAGATGGTGTAGTTAATGGTAAAAATGAAGAATGTAATATTTGTGTATTTGAACTACCTCATGGAACAGCTGGACTTTTTCCTAATATTCACATTGACATTGGAATATTTACAAATATTCATGAAGAACACCTTTCAGAGTTTGGAGGGTCTATGGAAAAATATATTGAAAGGAAAATGTTCATTGTAAAAAACTCTAAAACCCTTATTGCAAGTAATCACCTTAAAGAATTGATTAATCAGTATTCAAGTCGAACTGACACATACTATTATGGATGGGATAATCCTGAATGGGATGTTAGTTTCTGTAACTTTGTAGGATACGGTTCTAAAGATAATATTACTATAAAGTATAATGCGGATAATTTAAAAACAAATCCTTCAAGTATCTCAGGTGAATTTAGAGGTCCATTTCATATGAAAAGCTATTTTTATGAAAATGCTACAGCTGCAGCTGCTGCTGCATTATCTTATGGTTTAGATGAAAAACCTATTATAGAGGCATTATCCAAATTTAGAGGTCTTGATGTTCATATGGAATATATTGGTAAATATAATGGTCGTGAAGTTGTTATAGATGCTGCCTATTTATATGAAGGTTTAAAACTTACTATGGACTACTTTACAGATGATGATGTAATACTTCTTGTAGATAATTTTGACACTACTACCGAAAGAGATAAAGAAGGTATCGGTCGTTTATGTGGCCAGCATGCTAAAGTAATTGTTGCTACAGGATTTAATGAAGTTACTCAAAGTATTGATATGGAAGCAGCACAAAAATTAATTGATGGTGCTAAAGATACGAATGCTCTTGGTGTAGTTGCAGGTACTATGGAAGAAGGTTCTAAATTATGTATTAAACATTCAAAACCAGGAGACATTATTCTTCATATTGGACCTCTAATCATTCATGATAGAAAGCGTATTTTATCAAGTATTAAAGATGGTCTTAAAAAGGGTTGTCTTGAATATGAAGGTAAATTTGAATATGAAGAGTAATTTTATATTTTCATTTTATTTTAAGATTCTTACTTTTTATGATTTTTAATTTATTTTATTTTTTTATAAAATTAGATTATTACTATTTAAAAAAATAAGTTTTTAATAATATAAATAACTAAATTGATTTTATGGCTACTAATTATATTGAACATCCTTTACTTAAGAAAAATTCTTTAGAATCAAGAATATATCAGAAAGTTCTTGCAGTAAATGCTCTTAAGAAAGGAAACACTATGATAGTTGCTCCAACAGCTTTAGGTAAAACTGTTATTGCAATTCTTGTTTCTATTGATAGATTAGTTAAATTAGAAAATACTAAAATTCTTATTTTAGCTCCAAGTAAACCTTTAACTATTCAACATGAACAGTCTTTTAGAGATTTTACTACTGTTCCAGTTACATCTATTACTGGTGGTATAAAAGCTGATGAAAGGGAAAAAAGATGGAAAGACTCAACTGTCATATGTGCAACCCCACAGACTGTGGAATCTGATTTATTAAAAGGTAGGTATACTCTTGAGGATGTTTCTTTAATTGTTTTTGATGAATGTCATCATGCTGTAGGGTCCTATTCTTATGTTTATCTTGCTAATCGTTATATTCAAGAAAGGGATAATCACTTAATTCTTGCCCTTACAGCATCTCCAGGTCATGATAAGGCTAAAATTAAAGAAGTATGTAATAATTTATTTATCCAGGATATTGTAGTTAAATCTGAAAATGATTCTGATGTTAAACCTTATTTTAACCCAATAAATATTGAATCTATTCCTATAGAACTTGGTCGTGAACTTAAAAAAATACAAGATTTATTAAATAAATCCCTTAAAACTAGACTTAAAGCACTTAAAAATATGGGAGTTATATCAACGATTACAGTTAATAAAAGGGATATTTTATCTGCCCAATCAAGGATAAAGAATAAAATTGCTACTACTACTTCTCCTAAAAAGGAATGTTATCAAGCTATTTCCATTATTACAGCTGTAATCAATTTACAACATGGTTTAGAATTACTTGAAACTCAAGGTGTTGCTACTTTAAATCAGTATATTAAACGTTTAAAGAAAAAAAATACCAAGGCCTCTAAAAATTTATTTGCAGATAGTAATTTTTCAAGAGCAGTACGTCTTTCACGTATTGCAGAAGAAAATGGTCATGAACATCCTAAACTTAAAAAACTTACAGAAATATTAAATAAAGAATTAGGTTTAGCTGATGGCCAAACACGTGTTAAATCTTTAAGAAATGGTACTGATAAAAATGTAGATGCTCCTAAAATTTTAGTTTTTACTCAATACAGAGATTCTCTTGAGGTAATTCATAAAAAATGTGAAGAAGAAGGTATTAAATCTGTTAAATTCTATGGCCAGGGTGTAAGTGGTGGTGAAAAAGGATTAACACAAAAACAGCAAAAGGAAATTATAAAATCATTTAAAATGGGTAATTATGATGTGCTTATATCTACAAGTGTTGCAGAGGAGGGTATAGATATTCCTGCTATTGACCTTGTAGTTTTATACGAAGCTGTTCCTTCAGAGATAAGGATGATACAAAGAAGAGGAAGAACTGGTAGAAAACACACAGGTAGAATGAAAGTTCTTATAACTAAAGGTACAAGAGATGAAGCTTATTTCTGGGCTTCAAAAAGAAAAGAATCTAATATGAAACATCAATTAATTGATGGAGGATTATTTGAGAATTTAAACCTTAATGCTGTTGAAAGAATTGAAAGTGTTAAATCTCTTAAAGCTGTTGAAGATGAAAATTTAAATGATAGTCAAAAAATTCATGATAATAATAATAATACAGATAATAATCAAAGAAAAACTAAACCTTTTAAACCATCTATCTATGCAGATTCTAGGGAAGGTAATTCTAAAATACTTAGAAATCTAGATCAGATTGGTGTAAAAGTTGAAATTAGAGAAATGGCCGTAGGTGATTATCAAGTTAGTGATGATGTAATTATTGAGAGAAAAACTACTAAAGACTTTAGAAGTTCTATAGTTGATAAACGTCTTTTTAAACAAGCTACATTAATGAGAGAAGAATTTAAAAAACCTATAATGATAATTGAAGGTTATGATTTATATGCTGGTTTTCTAGATCCTAATGCTATTCGTGGAGCTATTGCATCTATTGCAATTGATTTTGGAATTAGTATTATACCTACAAGAAATTCTGATGATACTGCTGCAATGATTAAAAGAATTGCATTTACAGAACAAAAAAATAATAATACTCCTATACAAATTAGAACAGAGAGAAAACCTGATAATCTATGGGAACAACAACAATTTATTATAGAATCCCTTCCAAATATAGGCCCTGTAACAGCAAAAAAACTTTTAGAAAAATTTGGAACAGTTAAAGCTGTATTAAATGCAAGTTCAGATGAACTTCAAGAGGTAGAAGGTATTGGTTTAAAAACTGCAGAGAATCTAGTTAAAGTCATTGAATCTAAATATTTACACTTTAAAAAAGATAATTCTAATAAAAAATTAATTTAAATAAACTTATTAAATAAAATTTAATTTAGGTGGTATATGTGAAGGTAATCATGGATGAACGGGGAAAAAAATATTTAATTCCAGAAGATAGGGAATTTCACAGTGACCTTGGTATAATTAAAAAGGAGCAAATGGAAAGAGCAACTATTGGAGATATATTAATTACACATTTAGATAAAGAATTTAAAGTTATAAAACCTAATGTTAATGATTTTATTGATTTAATGGATCGAAGATGTGCTATTTTATACCAAAAAGATATAGCTACAGTACTTGCACATACAGGTTTAGGTTCTGGTGACAGGGTTTTAGATGCAGGTACAGGTGCAGCAGCTGCAGCATTAAATTTTGGAAATATAGTTGGTGATAAGGGCCATGTAACCAGTTATGAAATAAGAGAAGATTTTGTTGAAGTTGCAAAGAAAAATGTTCACAATTTTGGCCTTAATAATATTGAAATTAAAAATAAGGATATTAAGGAAGGTATTGATGAGGAAGAACTTGATTTAATCTTTTTAGATTTACCTAAACCATATGAAATTTTAGAAGAGGTTTATACATCACTTAAACTTGGTGGATGGGTATCTATTTATGCACCATATATTCAACAGGCTGAAATATCATATAATGTTTGTAAAAAATTAGGTTTTTCTAATCTTGATATAGTAGAAAACTTAGAACGTGGTATTGAAGTTAGACCTCAAGGTGTTAGAGCTAAAACACGTATGTTAGGACATACTGGATATTTAGTTTTTGCACGTAAATTATAAAAATTACATAATAAGAAATCTTTTTTTTATTTTAAATATATGCTTTTAAGTCCTTATTTTTTTATATTAATTTTTTTCATTGAATTTTTTTTTTTTAATCTCTAAATTTAACAATTAATATTATACTCAAAAAAAAAAAATGGAATATAGAAGTATTATTTAAATATTTTAGGGGTCTGAATTTTTCTGAATTTAAATTATATATACTAGAAATAAAAAAAAAAGATTAGGTAAATGCATTGCATTTACTTTAAAACTATTGTATATTTTTTAGCTGAAACACCATTTAAACTAGCTGAATATATTACAATATTACCAACTTTAAGTCTTTTTAATATATTGCGTGAGATTTTAACTTTAGCAATACCTTTAGAATTAGTTTTAGCCTTAAAAGTAAGGCCACTAAATTTAAAGGTAACAACCTTATTTTTAATTGCAGCAGAACCTTTTTTAAACAAAGCCTGTAATGTTAATTTTTTAAGAGATTTACTAACAATAATTTTTTGAAGTGCAATTTTAGTATTTTTATATACACTATTTTTAATGGTTCCGCCGTAAATATCTTTACCGTTTGGTGCTTTATTATCACTGAAAATACATTTTACTGCTTTTGCACAGTGTTTTATATCAGAATCATAGTATTTAAAACCATAGATAGCACCACCTCTTTCACCAGCAACATTGGATGTGAAGGTTGAACCTTCTATTTTGTTTTTGTAATATTTAATAGTTGAAATCCATTTACCTTTTTTATAGTATCCTGATTGACTGTGGCATTTGAAATAAACTGCTCCGCCGTATTTTGATACTTTATTATTATTAAATTTAGAATTTTTAATAAATAAATCTTTACAACCGTATACTGCTCCACCTTTTAAGTCTGCACGGTTATTATTAAAGTTAGAAGATTTAATATCAATATGGGAAAATGCGTAAACTGCACCTCCACCATTACCTTTAGCTCTATTAGAATTAAATACACAGTTAGATATATGGTCTTTACCTGGTTGAAGAGCAGAACTCATTATAATTGAAAAAAGAAGTTCTAAATCTTCAGTTGAATTTTTATCATGGAAGTACTTCTCAAAGAAGCTTGCACCATTTTTAAGTGTAAGTGAAAAAACAGCACCTGCATCTCCACCAGCAGAATTCTTATAAAACTTAGAATTTTTTAAATTTAAAGAACCTAAAGAATTAATAGCACCACCTGCAGTACCTGCATAATTATTTGCAAAATAACAATTATTAACTGTTAAATTTCCAAAATTCAATATTGCACCGCCATAAAAACGACCTCGGCCATTTTTAAATTTAATATTTTTTAATATAACTTTATTGTATTGGAAATGTTTTCCATAGTTAATATTAAAAATCCTAGTTTTGCCTCTTCCGTCAATAGTATGGCCATTACCATCAATAGTAATATTTTTATTTATAAAAATTCCTGTTTTAAGTAAGAAATTAGTATCATACTTATAATCTTGAGTTAGACGAATAACATCTCCTTCTTTTGCTGCAAGAATTAATAATTGTAATTCACTAAAAGTACCAGACTTAACAAGAAGACCCCTATTAGCAGATTGGACACTATTAACCTTAGATGAAGCAGATATAACTTTTCCTTTACCCATACTTTGAGAAGAAGAATCTACACACTGATTAACATTATTAGAAGAACCTGCTCCTTGATTAATATGATTAGAACAATAATCTATATCTTCGTCAATAGAATTAGAAGAAGAAACAGAAGTATCTACAGGATTTATAATATTTTGGTCAATGTTGTTTATTTCAACTGATGTATCTCCATTTTCATTAATCTCAGCTGCAGCAACAGCCGATAAACTAAATACCATACAAGTAATTAATAAAATAATCATTAAACTCTTTTTCATTTCTTTCGCTCCAGAATTAAATAAATCTTATTGTTATCAATTAAAATAATCCACTTTCCTCTAAACGTTCATCAAAGTATTTGGAAGCTTTATCTGCTTTTTCTTTAATAAGAACACAAACAACAATAGTAATAATTCCTATAGCTAAAAGAACTGCTAAAGCTGGAATATAATTTCCCCAAACAACACCTAATTGTGCTTCACGTACTAATCGGATAGCATAAGTCATTGGCATATACGGATATAAAGACTGGAAA
>JAEEGL016399975.1_pt1 | contig 13359 bp, 16 predicted proteins | sample 9134231 | NCBI WGS metagenome assembly JAEEGL01 (sample SAMN16246548, study PRJNA631951) | gut metagenome | biome: gut microbiome; feature: rumen; material: fiber-attached | host: Bos | place: Iran: Karaj | collected 2018-10 | reverse complement strand
TAGGTGGGTAAATGTGGTTCCCCAAGAAATATCACTATAACCTCTAAACATTTATAACTATGAAAGTAGATCTGAATGTTAGCGCAGCTTCAAAGGTGATGACTGCCAACGGATGCCCCAAACTTTATGAGTCTTCATGTGGCATTGCTTATCGTGGAGCCTAAGGACTGAGGTTAATGGCATGGGGAATGTTGTTGCATTCCCCGTGCACTTTTAAAACAAGGAACTACTACAGATTTAATAGAATGAGTTTTGTTTACATGCCCCCCATTGATTTCATTAATGCAATAAAGCCTAACGTGAGTGAAGCTTACATAGATGTACTTGGTAACATAATTGCTCACAAATCAGGTGTGGGCAAACGTATTATGCTAGTTGCTCATCATGACGTCGTGTGTCTTATGGTATCAAATATTGACGAGAATGGCTTTCTTTTTGTAAAGCCAGCAGGCTATATTGATGCTTCGATACTCCAAGCAAGGAAAGTTGTAGTAAGACATGGTGAAAAGTTAATTATAGGTATTATTGGCAAAAAACCAATTCATCTAATACGAGACGATAACAGTATAAAAGTTACTTTTGAGAATCTTTGGATAGATATAGGGGCAAAGAGCCGTTCAGAGGCTTTACAGATGGTCAGCAAAGGAGATTATGCCTACTTTTGTTCAGGCTACGAAACAATGCTTAATAATATTATTACAGGCTCTTATTTAGACAATCAAGTTGGACTGGATGTCCTATTAAAGCTGGCTAAACAACTATCCGATAAAGAAATACAGTGGGATACTTATTTCGTTGCTACAAATCATGAAGAGATTGGTATGAGAGGTTCTCCTGTAGTTGCTCATTCAATTAGACCAGATATTTGTATCTGTATTGATGCTACTCATGCCACAGACTATCCTGCCATGAATGTTATTAGTGATGGTGACATCAAGTTGGGGCAAGGTTGCGTCTTGGCAAAAGGTCCTGATATTTGCCCAGATATTTTCAATAGGTTGGAAAGGACTGCTATCAAACAAAAGATTATGTATCAAACAGAAGTAAGTCCATATCCGACAGGTACGGATGCTAACGTGATACAACAATGTGGAAACGGTGTTAAAACTGCTGTTGTATCAATACCATGCAGATATATGCATACACCCAATGAGGTATGTTCAATAAATGATATTGAAGCTGCAATAAACCTTATTGGTAGTTTTTTGCGAGAAGAAGGCTTGTAAAGTGATGTATGACTTTTATAAACTATAGATTATTGGTAAGAACAAATGACAAAAAAACAGATAGATTGGAATTTTAGCGGTTATAAGAAAGAGGCGCACTTCTTTCTTTGTGGAGCATTTGAATCATTTAAAGGTATACAAGAGTTTTTGAAAATTGTAAAAGAGTGTCCTATGATGATGAAAGACAATGCTGTTATAGATAGTGTTTTTGGTTCTCCTACGTGTGTGTGGAACGGAGGACGTGCATTGGCTGATGTCTATTATGATAAGAAGCAATTACAACACATTCACGATACTTATGCGAACTTAGATGTTGTAGTGAGGTTTGTTTTTACAAACCCCTTTTTGAATAAGCATGATTTGTATGATAGATATTGTAATTTGGTCATGAATATCTTTCAGGACTTATCACCAGAAGTGGTAGTCAACTCACCATTGCTGGAGGATTATTTGAGGAGCAATTATCCAACAGCATCTTTTATTAGTTCAACAACAAAAAGATTAAGATCAAGTGATGCTCAGTTGAAAGAATTTTTCCATGACTACAAATATGTATGCCTTGATTACGATTTCAACTATAATTATGATTTTCTTGATAGTATTCCTTTCAAAGAGAGGGATAGAGTTGAGATCCTCATTAATTCCACTTGTCCCAAAGGATGCAATGCAAGAGTTCATCATCAAGCATTCTCTGCAAAAAGACAGTTGGAGTACAACGGTGATGATGATTGTGAGTCAGAACAATTTTATAAGGAATGTCCCAAAATAAAGCGGATTATGCAAAACTCTTCCTTTCAAGATAGTACAGCAAGAAACATCTATGTTGGGACAAATTATATTTTTCCGCAAAATCTGGATGAATATATTGATAAAGGTTATTGCCATTTTAAAATTCAAGGCCGTGAACTCAAAACAAGCCAGTTGTTTGCAGAGTTTCTTCCTTATCTAATAAGACCTGATTTCTACCCTATGGCAATTTCGATTATTGATAATGAAAATGGCAAATAATAGTATAAATATGTTGTCAAATGGAACAGAAAACAAGCAGAGAAATAACTATTTGTGAAGAGAATCCGAAAATCTTGAATGATTATCTAGAAGCTGTTCGTGTTGACAACAAGGATAGAATAGATAGTACTTCAAAAGCTTTATCAGATTATATCATTCTTAAAGTTAATGAGGCAATAAAGGTTCTCTACAAAAATGATATCTTTTTGTTGAAAAGCAAAATGAACGAGATGACAGTTTGTGGTAGATTGGCAATGTACCTTCAGGAGAAATTTAAAGATTTCAAAGGTTATTATGTTGACATTGAATACTATCGACTTAAGGATTCAAAAAAAAAAGCTAATCTTAGGAATGATAGAATTCGTTGCGACATTCTCTTTCATTCAAGATGAAAAAACCATAGTAGGGTTGAAAAATTGTTATCAATTGAAGCGAAACTTGAAGGTAATACTGATGATGGGGCACAGACAGAAGTAGATTGGAGGATTTTGTTATGCCTGAGACAGAGGATACTCTAGAAGGTGCTGTTCATAGTACTTTAGTTGGATTGTTCTTGCGCTTTGGTAAAAAATGTTCTGTAATGCGTATCATCCCAGTAGATATTAATGCTGGAATATCAGAAACTATATAGTTAGGTATATTTCGTTAGGATATAGACTTTGCAGAAGTAGATGCATTGTTTATCGACAATGGATTTGATTTGAAACAATTTGTTGAAATTTTAAAATAGTTTAGTATTATGACTGTATCGGTAACATGCCCTAATTGTGGCAACCCTGTGATTCTTAACTTGGAACCGCCTATTTGTGGCGGTTTCGCAGAGTGTTGTTATAATTGTAGCGCAATCGTGTCAGGCTCATATAGTTGGGGGAACAATAACACTCCAATCATACGCTATGTGAGGTCGAGTGGTGGTTATAAGAGGAGGTGATGCTTGTGACGATTACACAGGCAACAAATGCTCTTATGTAGATAGTGTTTTTTTATAAAATTTTTATAATATGGACTTTTTAGGTAAATTCTTTAGTGATTTTCAGAAGGGTTATCGTGATGGCCAAAATGGCAAGTTTAACCCAATCGGTATTATTATACTGGTATTATTAGGTCTTTACTTTATTCAAGACTGGACTGGCATCCCTGTTTTTGATTGGTTAAAGAGTGCTGTAAGTTGGGTTCTCAATAAGTTGTCTGGTATTTAAAAAGAGCTATCATGCGGTATCCGTAACATTTCTATTTTGTGGTGGCATTTTATTGATTCATTAATGGTCGCCAACCTAATAAATATGCAACTCGCGTTTGATGAGTGCAACATGAAGTATTTTGAGGGAAAGTTGCTTTTCCCTCAATTTGACTTGTTGCACTCTTTTCGTACTTGTGGTTATTTCCAGTACACGCCGGGCGGATGGTTTGACAAGACGGTGTATGACCCCATTATCTCTATCACGGATTATTACGAGTTCACGGAGAGCCAGTTTGTGGATATAATGGTTCACGAAATGATTCATTATTATTTGGCATACATTGGTGAGGATATGAGATGCCGACATGGCAGGAAGTTCAAGAAAATGGCTGAAGAACTGAACAGAGAACACGGGCTGCATGTCGAAAAAAGGTTGGACATTTCGCAGTATAAACGTAGGGCAGGAACGCCATTTTTGTCTTATTGGTTTGTGAAATACATTTATTGAGAATGAGGTCCGAGTCTTCCTTCCTGTTAGAGCATGTTGAATAATAGGGGCGGAAGGCTGCTTGTAAGAAAGAATAGGGAGGAAAATATGATAGACGATGAAAGGCTTTGGATGGATAGTTATGGCTTTGTCTATTCGGGAGATTGTAAGCGGTTGCTGAAAGGGGCAAGCGTGGAAGGGGCCTATTGGATTCCTGAGGGTGTGGAGGAGATTGATCCGGGAGCATTGTTGGGGTGCCGAATAGGCACGCTGCATATTCCATGGACGGCTCATGTGCATGAGTGCGACCAGCTGGTGTTCAGCAAAGATGAGGAGGAATACGAAGAGATGATGCCAGCGGTTTATTTCTGGACAAAGAACTATGCCAACCGCGATGAGGAGACGTGGGCTTTTGAGAATGAGGGGGAATATTATGTAGATGAGCATGGTATTGGCTATAGTCTTGACGGCCATCGGCTGTTGTTTGCCAGGCAGGAATTTAAGGATAGCGAATACCGAGTGCCCAACGGCGTGGTGACCGTTTGTTCGATGGCGTTTGCCACTTGTCGCCATTTCGTAACATTGATTATTCCACGCTCAGTACGACTGATTGGTGACTTTGTGTTCGGACCAGAGGGGGGAAAGATTATCATCCGCCCTTAGAACATCGGCTCTAAAGCTTTGTATCTACACACCTTTCATTAAGAAGGGCAAAAAAATTTGAGGGCGGCCTAATCAGGTCGCCCTCAACCAACACAAAAACTAAACTAGACTTAACTAAACTAAATTAGGATTTTCACAAACCCCGCTTTATTCGGTTGCAAATGTACGATTATTAATCGACAAAACCTTATTTTTTAGAGACTTTTTTGAATTAAATCGGAAAAAAGTCACAATTTCCCCGCTTTAGAGGCTAGATAATAGTCTAAAATGGTCATGGCAGCCATCGATTCTACGATGGGCACGGCCCTGGGCAACACGCAGGGGTCGTGGCGTCCACGGGCGCGCAGCGTGGTGGCGTTGCCCTCTAAATCTACGGTGTTCTGCTCCATGAGCAGGGTGGCCACGGGTTTGAAGGCCACGCGGAAATAAATGTCCTGTCCGTTGCTGATGCCGCCCTGAATGCCGCCGCTGTGGTTGGTAAGGGTGTTGGGTGATGGGTGTTGGGTGTTGGGTGATGGGTGTTGGGTGACGGGCAGGAACACGTCGTTCTGCTCGCTGCCACGGGCGGTTACTCCGGCAAATCCCTCGCCGTATTCAAAACCTTTCACGGCGTTGATGCTGAGCATGGCGCCGCCCAGGGCTGCATGCAGCTTGCCAAACTCAGGCTCGCCCAGCCCTGCCGGACAGTTTCTGACGACGCAGGTGATGATGCCGCCAATGGTGTCGCCCTCGGCTTTCACTTGAGCGATGAGCTGTTCCATGAGCTGCGCCTTTTCGGGGTCGGGGCATCGCACAGCATTTGTCTCTGTTAGCGAGAGGTCGTACCGGTGGTAGTCGCGGTCGAGGGCAATGTTGCCCACCTGCGAGGTGTAGGCCTGTATGCTGATGCCGAGCTGGCGCAGGGCAAGCTTGGCCAGCGCGCCGCCCACGCAGCGGCTGATGGTGATGCGGGCCGAAGAGCGTCCGCCGCCCCGATGGTCGCGAATGCCGTACTTGCTATAATAGGTAAAGTCGGCATGCGAGGGACGGAAAAGGCAACGCATGTTCTCGTAGTCCTGCGAGTGCTGGTTGTTGTTACGCACAATAAACCCGATGGGGCAGCCTGTGGATTTGCCTTCGAAGACGCCGCTGAGCAGTTCCACCTGGTCGGCTTCGTCGCGCGCCGTGGTGATGTGGCTCTGTCCGGGGCGCCGACGGTTGAGCTCGGCCTGAATAAAGTCCAGGTCGATGTCGATGCCGGCAGGCAAGCCGTCAACTACGCCGCCCACAGCCGGGCCATGGCTCTCGCCAAAGGTGGTCAGCCTGAATATGTTGCCAAAAGTGTTTTGCATAACTTATTAATGCATAATGAATAATGCATTAATGCATAATGAATAATGCATAATGCATAATAATCTTCTTTCAACTCTCTACTCCCAACACTCAGCTCATTAATGGCAGTGGCCGCATCCGCAACCTTCGTGGTGGTTGTGGCCGCATCCGTCGCCGCAAGAGTCGCCACACTCGTCGCATCCGCATCCGCCGCTGATATGGTTGATGAGGCTCTGAATCTCCTCGTTGGTGGCATCGCGGTTTTCCACGATGTGGCCTTTGAAGTTGAGCTCTTTGTCGGCCAGAGGATGGTTGAGGTCGATTTTTACTTTTTCTTCGTCTATTTCGAGCACTTTGCCAAGAAAGCGCTGGCCGTCCTCGTTCTGTAGGGGAAGCAAGGCATCAACGAAAACATGCTCGTGGTCGAAGTGGCCGTTGATGCAAAACATGTCGCGCTCCAGATCAACGATACGTTCGGGCTCGGCTTTTCCGTAGGCCTGTTCAACGGTGAGGGTGAAGTTGAATTCGTCGCCTTTCTGCAGGCCAACTACTTGTTTTTCGAATTCGTCGAGAGTGAATCCGAATCCGCTGATAAACTCAAAGGGTTTCTCGTCGGTGGCCTCTTCGACAAACTCGAGTGTCTTTTCGCCCGCAGCATAGAGCTTGTAAGCCACGGCGATGTACTTGTTGTTGTTATTTTCCATATTTTTATTCGTGAATTTGCATTTGGCCTGCAAAGGTACAAAATAATACTGAATATAAGCCGCGATTTTGGAACATTAACGCATTTCTGTGCGCAAAACTTTAGTTTACTTACTCGCTAAAAGTTAAGTCATTTGGTTTCTCCGCATTTCTCGCCTTCGTCCTTCTTACAGCATTTAGCTTCTTCGCCTTTCTTGCAGCATTTAGCTTCTTCGCCCTTCTTGCAGCACTTTTTGCCTTCTTCTTTTTGGCAGCACTTCTTATTCAGCAGAGCGCAGATGTCGGCATCGATGTCGGCAATTTTGTCGGTAGGCTCATAGCGTTTCACTACGTTTCCTTTCTGATCGACCAGGAACTTGGTGAAGTTCCATTTGATGCTGGGCGACTGGGCGTAGTTGGGGTCGTTTTTCTTGAACATGTCGTCGAGCAGTTTGCCTGTCTTGTCGTTGAGGTCGAATCCGCCGAAGGGCTTCTGTGCTTTCAGGTAGGTGTAGAGCGGGTGCTCGTTGGAGCCGTTGACCTCAATCTTGTCGAACTGTGGAAACTGAATGTTGAAGTTGGCCGTGCAGAACTGGTGAATCTCCTCGATGCTGCCTGGAGCCTGCTCGCCAAACTGGTTGCAGGGGAAATCGAGAATCTCGAGCCCCTTGTCGCGGTATTTCTCGAAGAGAGCCTCCAATTCGTTGTACTGGGGCGTAAACCCGCAGCGCGTAGCCGTATTGACAATGAGCATCACCTTGCCTTTGTACTGGGCAAGTTCCACCTGTTTGCCTTCGTCGTTAGTCACTTGGAAATTGTAAATCTCTTGTGCGTTGCCCGTCAGCGTAAGAAGGGCGGACAGCATACATAATATAATGGTCTTTTTCATGAGTTTGTTTGCTTTTTCGTGTTGTAGGCTGCAAAGTTAAACAAAAAGGTGGTAAAAAATGAGTTGATTGTTACTTTTTTTTGAGTTTGCTGAAACGTTTTTTTGATTTACGTCAAAATAACGGGCATTTCGCTGAAAAGAACCGCCAAAAAATTTGGTGCTGTTGAAAATCGCCGTACCTTTGCACCGTCGAAAGGAGACAAAGAGACGAAAAAAATGGAGTAGGGAATAAGAGACTTAGAAAATAGAAAACAGATAAAAAATTAAAACAGTAAAGTAACAAAGAAAAGTAAACCGCAAGGCTAATTATTTTTAGGATAACGGGCCATTCAGGAGGCCCAAAAGTTTAACAGATTAATTAAAAGAAAGGTAAAAAGATGATGAAAAGAATGATTTTAGTGGTAGTAGCCATGCTCAGCATGACCGCCATGCACGCAGAAGACGAGAAAGTGAACAGTGTGAACGCTTACGACATGAGCGTGAATATCGAGAAGCTTGGAGAAGCACTTTCGTTGTCAACCGACCAGGAGCAGTTCGTGGACGATGTACACAAGGCTTTCTGCGCAGAGATGCTCAACGCCGGTAACGCCAGCAAGGATGAGCGCAACGCAATGATGAAGAAGGCTATCCGCAAGGACCTTGCTTACATGCGTTACATTCTCACCAAGAAGCAGTATCGCAAGTACCTGTTGCTGCTCAACACCACTCTCAACAACCGTGGTCTGAACGATTAATAAAAAGAGAAAGAATAGTTGTAATAATGTAAGTAAGAGGGCTGCCAGCAATGATAACATTGCTTGGCGGCTTTCTTTTTTTGTGTGTTTTCTTTTGCTGTCTCGTTTTTTTTCGCTTATTTTGCAGGGTACATCGGTTTTTTAAAAAGAAATAAGCATGCAACACCCATCAATACTCCCATCTACGTTTTCAATACTCAAAAACACGTTTTCAATACTCAAAAACACGTTTTCATCATTTCATCCCACGTTTTCAGTCTGGCCTTCAAGCATGGCTTGGCTGTGTGCGCGACGTATCTGTATGCTGGCTGTGCTGCTGCTTGTGGCTGTCCAGATGTCGGCTCAGCGCGTAGGTTATCAGAAAATGTCGTCGCTGGTGCGCAGAGCCAGTGTTGAGCATCGGGCCATGCGCCGCATGCCGGCACGCATAGGCCACGAGCAGGAGCTGTGTGCCTTTGTGCGTGTGGAGGGCGATTGTGCCGAGGTGCTTCGCGAGCACGGGTGCCGTGTGCTGGCCCAGTTTGGGCAGGTGGCCATTGCCAGCATACCGCTGGAGCGGCTGACGCAGCTTTCTGCCGACATGCGCGTACAGCGCATAGAGGCGGGCGAGCGTTGTTCGTTGCAGATGGACTCCACGCCCATCCGCGTGAATGCTTTGCCCGTTTATCGTGGCGAGGGGCTGCCGCAGGCTTATACCGGAAAAGGAGTGATGGTGGGTGTGCAGGACGTTGGCTTCGACCTGACGCACCCCACGTTCTACGAGCGTAGCGGCTTTGGCTACCGCATTTGCAGCATCTGGGACCAGCTTTCTACCGACACCGTGGGAAGCAAACTTTACGTGGGAGCCGACTACAAGTATCCATGGACTCTTTCGGACTACCCTCACTCGCGCGACGGCAAAATGCTCGCCCACGGCACCCATACCGCCGGCATAGCTGCAGGAAGCGGATACGACAGCCCTTACCGGGGCATGGCCTTCGAGAGCACCATTTGTCTGGTGAGCAACGCCGTGACCGACGACACCGTTTTCATAGCCAAGGAAGACCTTTACAAATACACCTCGGCCACCGACGCGCTGGGGTTTAAATACATCATGGACAAAGCCACCGAGTATGGCATGCCCTGTGTGGTTTCGTTCAGCGAAGGCTCGTATCAAGACTTTTTCGGCGACGACGTGCTGTTGTACGAGGTGCTCGACTCGCTTGTAGGTCCTGGGCGAATCATTGTGGCTGCGGCCGGCAACGAAGGCCATCGGAACGGCCATCTTTTCAAGCCCGCAGGGCAGGCGTCGGCTGGCGTGTTTCTCTATAGGTCGAGACCGAGCGCCTACATGACCATGAAGGCCGATGCCGACTTTGTGTTTCGCCTTACCTACTATCATCCTTCGGGCAGGCAAGTGGTGGAGATACCTTCGCGGCAGGTCATAGAGCGCCCCGACTCGCTTTATACCGACACGCTCACCATAGCCGACGGGCGCTATCCCATAGCCATTGCGGGCTATCCCAACATTTACAACCCTGAGGAGCAGGCCTACGAGCTGCTGCTCACGGTTCCCACGGGCAGTTTTGGCTCGGGCAATTGCCGTGTGTCGGTGGAGGCTGTCGGCGACGATGCCAACGTGGATTTCTACGGCACGAGCAGCGCTTTTCTCACCGACGACCTCAATCCGCAACTTGGCGGTTACGACGGCCGTTACTGCATCCATTCGCCCGGCAGCGCGCCCAGCGTAGTATGTGTGGGTGCCACGTCCTACCGGGTGAGTTATAAGAATTACAAGGGCGAGGAGCGCAAGTTCGACTGGGGAAGTGGTGGCGTTAGGGCTGGCTATTCGTCGGTAGGACCTACGCTCGACGGGCGCATCAAGCCCGACGTGATGGCCCCTGGCACCAGCGTGGTGTCGGCTTACAACAGTTTCTTCATGGAGAACAATCCCGATGCCTACGACCTGCAGCAAGACGTGGCACACTTTAAGTTCCGTGGGCGCACCTACTCGTGGAACAGCAATCTGGGCACCTCGATGTCAACGCCCGTTGTGAGCGGAGCCATCGCCCTTTGGCTGCAGGCCAACCCGAGCCTCACTCCCGACGATGTGAAGGAGGTGTTCAGCCGCACTTGCCACCATTACGACCCCTCGCTCAGCTATCCCAACAACGAATATGGCTATGGCGAGATTGACGTTTACGCCGGTTTGCTCGACGTGCTCCATCTCACCAGCAACATTCCCGCGCTGCCTACCCATCAGCCCGCAGCCGTGAACTTTGCCCTGAACAATGGAGAGCTGCTGCTGGGGTTCAACCAGCCCCTGCGCCACGAGGCCCGGCTTACGGTGTGGACCACGGCAGGCGTTCCCGTGTTGACAAGCGTCTGTACGCCCGGCAGTACCACTCATGCCGTTGGCCTTTCAGACGTACCTTCGGGTGTTTATGTCTGTCAGCTGAAGTGTGCCGACAGTGGGGTAGAAGGCTCCACGCTTTTCAGGAAATAAGGCTCCAAGGGGCAGCCAGACAAGATAGTCATTAGTAGGTATTTGCGCAATACCCTAGTTTTAGGTATTGCAGGGTTGGCGTTTTCGTTTTACCTTTGCACCAGAAAAAAATGAATTGATCTTTAGCCAAAACAGAAGACGAAGACTTGTACTTTTATTTGACATCTTGTTCGCTAAAATAACAGTAGATTCCAGCTTGTGGGAGCCACACAATACAGGTCGTTTCTGTTGCAGTCCCACGGCTGTTCATAATGTTTTTGTATTGAGAATATAAGGTTGTCGTGAGACAGCCTTTTATTTTTTTCATTCAATCAACCTGTTGTTTAGCATTTCGCAGAGCTGCTGGCACGTCATCTGCAACCCTCCGGCGTAGATTTCGTAGGGCTTGCCGGGATGAAGGTTTTCAGGATATCTGATGCGCCACTTGCGGCTGTTCGCGATTTCCTCTTCGGGTTTCCAGTACTCTGTGCCCTGCTTATAGCATACTCCGATGGCTTCTTGCCCCTGGTAGATGGTAGGGTAGAAAGACTCCACGTCGTTGAGATGCACTACCCACGGGTCTGGCGAGTTTACCTTTATTACCTTGTCGAAGATAATCAGTTTGGGTTTTCTCCAGAGATAGTTGAAGATGGTGATGAGTAAAAAGAAGCCGAACATTCCTAACAGAATCGTTCCGCTATACGCAGACTGGCTTTTCAGAATCATATACACAGCCCATATACAGACTGTAAGACTCGCCGCCAGGCGGGTGTCGTTGTTCCAGAAGGATTCGTATATTTTGATTGTTTCCATTGTTTGTGGTCTTATTGTTCAAGGAGTTCAAGGAGTTCAAGGAGTTCAAGGAGTGGCAAGGAGTTCAAGGAGTTGCAAGGAGTTCAAGGAGTTCAAGGAGTTCAAGGAGTTTCAAGGAGTTCAGGGAGTTGCAAGGAGTTGCAAGGAGTTGCAAGGAGTTCAAGGAGTTCAAGGAGTTCAGGGAGTTGCAAGGAGTTCAAGGAATTCAGGGAGTTGCAAGGAGTTGCAAGACAATAGCCATGGGCACCTAAATGGTCAGGTCCTGTTCCTCCTTCAGTTTGAGTCCGATAACAAATACCTCGGCCATCAGCAGGCAGAACACGCTAAAGATGAAGTCGTCCATGGTGTCGTTGTAGATTTTGTCGATGGGGATATGCTCCAACAAGTTATATACGACAACGATGACGGTTGAACTCAGCAGTCCCCAGCCAGTCCAGCGCAGCAAGGGTACGTTCTCCCACACAAACACCTTGTCGCGGTTGACGTTGAGTATGAACCGCACAAAGGCGATGAGCGAGCGAATGACGAGGAAAAGGCAAGCCAGGCCCAGAAACACCATTGCCAGCTCGTAGCCAAAACCCGAAGCTGTGGTAGCGGGGGCATTTATTCCGTCCTCCCAGCCTTGTTGGAAGGCTTGGACATTCTCGCCAAAGCCCATCACGTTGCCAATGATGATTTGCGCAGCCTTCAGCACCAGCAGAAGAACACAAAATACGTTCAGTTTCTTTTTCATATTACCTGTTTTTTATTTTGATTTTTATTCTGTTTTATCTGTACTGTTTTGAATTTCTATTTATTGATTTAATTTAGAAATTTATTGTTTATCGATATGCAAAGGTATAACTATTCATGCTATCTGCCAAATAAAATCAATAAAAAATTATCGAAAAACGATATATTTAACATCTGTTTGCATTTTCTCCCTTTTGTTGGCAGGGCGAAGGCTATGGTTGTTTTCAAAGTTGAATCAACTTATTTTCATCAAATCGGCATTCTGATATCATTTTTTTTGATGAATAGATTGCGGTTTCAATTTTAATTTATAATTTTGCAGCATCCAAGTAGGGGGCCACGTGGCTCACGTGACAACAGCGCCGCCAGCGACGTGAGCCACGTCGCCTCCTATACGCAGGAGCAAACTCTGTCCTTGCTGAAATTCGCCTCCGCCTGGAGCGTGCTGAATAGCCACGAACCAATAAAAACCATTATAAAAACACTTAAAGATGAAAAACCTGAAAGTTTATTTCATTGCCATGTTGGCAGCGGTGCTCTTTGCATCGTGTGGCACAACGCGCACCGTGCCCATCACGGGGCGCCAGCAGAAGATCTCTGTGAGCGATGCCGACATTCTCAGCCTGAGCAATAAGCAGTACAGCGAGTACATGAAATCGGCCAAGCCTTCGACCAACGCCAACAACACGGCCATGGTGAAGCGCGTGGGACAAAAACTGGCCACCGCTGTGGAAACCTATCTGAAGTCCAACGGCATGGCCGAGGATGTGAAGAACTATTCGTGGGCGTTCAACCTGGTGCAGGACAAGAACATCAACGCCTTCTGTATGCCTGGCGGTAAAATTGTGGTCTATGAGGGACTGCTGCCCGTCACCCAAAACGAGGCCTCGCTGGCCATTGTGCTCGGCCACGAGATAGCCCACGCCGTGGCGCGCCACTCGGCCGAACAGCTCAGCAAGCAGTACAGCCAGCAAACCATGACGCAGATAGGTGGCGCCGTGCTCGGAGCACTCGGCATGGGCAGCACCACCACATCGGTCATTCAGGCCATTGCCCAGCAGGGATTCCAGTTTAAGAACCTCTCTTACTCGCGCGAGCATGAGTACGAGGCCGACCACATGGGGCTCATCTTCGCCGCCATGGCCGGATACGACCCGCAGGTGGCCGTCAC
>JAEEGL014739478.1_pt1 | contig 13359 bp, 12 predicted proteins | sample 9134231 | NCBI WGS metagenome assembly JAEEGL01 (sample SAMN16246548, study PRJNA631951) | gut metagenome | biome: gut microbiome; feature: rumen; material: fiber-attached | host: Bos | place: Iran: Karaj | collected 2018-10 | reverse complement strand
GCAAGCTTTAGCTTGCAAAATTCATCTGCGCACCAGTCGCATCCTTAGCGGAGCGCTTTTTATTCAATAGGAAATCCGAAGGAATTTCCTATTGAATAAGAAAAAGCACATCGGTCAGCTGAAAAAATCTGTCCGGTGTGCCTAAAAAAATCTAAACCTATAAAACCACACAGACAGATAAGACCTATCGGCTTACAGCTGTGCGACTTTGCTACTGCTATAAGCAAATATGCCTATACATTATCTCCATGTAGTTGTACATGTAACGCTGGTTCATGTGTTTTCCTCTTTTGGTTTTATTGAGATTAATGATATAAGGCAGTGTGTGGCATGTCAACTATAAAAATGCAGCCTGAGTTATTCTAAAAAAATTTGTAGTCAAAATTTACTATACCTGTATTTTTAAAAATTATAATCACCAGTAAATAAATAGTTAATCATTTTATCGCTGAAAGTTTTTCCCAAAGTTATTCCAAAAAAATCCGTACTCTTCATTTCTTGCAAAAACAAAAGCGTAATGAGAATTTCTTTTTTCATGTTTTAAAAACTGAAAATATTCCTGCTGATAAGGTACTGAAAAAGTGTGATTTACATAGATGACTATCAACGGAAAATCTGAAAAATCCACTTCATCATATTTTATCTGCTTAATATTTTCATCAGTAATAAGTCTTAAAGGAATTCATACAAGCTCCGACATGAAGTACACTGAATAGTCAGGAACCTCTTCATTCAAACCACTTAAATATGTACGTACCCATTCTTCTCCAAGTCCCTGTGATGCATACCTCTCTGCAGAAGTGATAGTGGGTGAAAACATCGGTAAGCTCACCTTTTTACCATAAACAAGTTTCTTAATGGTTTCAGGTGAAAGATAGAACTCTTCAGCTATTTCCATGATAGAGTGTCCCGCTGAGTAACGATTGCATATCATAGCATTACGCTTATTAAGTCTGTCCCTATAGCCTGATGCTTCACCCCATCCCTTTGCGGATTCTTTCTTAGGGATATAAATGACTTTCCCTTCTGCATATTTTTGTACTTCTTCCAGTAATTTTTCCGGAAGTATATTTTTAGCGTTTTCATATTTCATTTGATTAGTTCCGCGCTTTTCTTATAATTTTGCCATGCGTTCCTCTAGGGCATTGATAGATTTCACAATAGACTCACAGGATTCTATGTCATCAATAGATGCGTGCCATCTGAGTGTGACAATTCCTTTATAGTATGCCATACATAAAAATCTCTCTTTGAAATTTTCTATTTTAATATTCTTTTTCTTTGCATATTCATAGAGCTTTTCAGGAATCAATAGGTATGGCTTATTGAGATCAAGGATTGCAAAGTCCATCATATAATCCATGATACCTGCTCTTCCCCAATCAGAACAATATGTCTTTCCATCATCGCCAACAATCATATTGCAAAAGAATGTGTTATTATTCGCAAGGTATCTTTGCCCTTCGCAAAATGGTACATATTTAAGAGCCTTTGAAGCAATCTCGTTATAGTAGCCTTCATCAAGAAATGTTGTTCCGAACATTTCCTTCCAGTTCTTCCAGTAGCCATCCTTTGGTTCATCAATCATATCTGCTCTAATAAATCCTTCGATTGAACTGTAAGGAGCCATGTTATTCTCATCAAATTCCCCATAGCCTTCTACCTCTGATACATCGGTAGACGCAATCTCAAAAATCATATCAAAAAAATTTTCGTAACATTTCTCAAATTCTTCCGGCGAGAGCTCATTTGCATTTCTGCCTTTAGGACTCATCTCTATTTTTTCTTTAGTAAGGTTTCTTATAAAAATATCTCTGTTCATGGTGTTGTCCTCATCCAATTGTCTGTATTTTATGTAGTGTCTTCGTATCAGCGCTTCTACAATTATGATGATATCAACAGATGTAATTTTATCAAATAGAAAGAATAATTATAATTGAACTATACATAAATTAGCCGTCAAAATTATGATAAAACAAAAGGAGCCTGTATTACAGACTCCTTAAAAATATAACGTTCCCGATGTGATTCGAACACACGACCTTCCGCTTAGGAGGCGGACGCTCTATCCAGCTGAGCTACGAGAACAACTGTTATTCAACACCAAAATATCTTATCATAGGAAAAGTGCAAATTCAATATAATAATCAATTTTCCGGGTAGTTAACATATCCCTGCATCCAAATATTTCCTTTAAATCTTCTTCCGGGAACAGGTTCTCCAAGAAGATCCTTTCTATTAATGCAGACATCGAATATCAGTTCATTGCAATTAATTGTCATGATTACCAATGTCTGTCCGGTTAAGCTATTAGTCTCCTCATGACATTCCATAATTTCTCCCATAACAGAGTATTGATCACATTCAACACCAAATGGCATAAAGTAGTTATCCACAATTGTGTATATATCTGTGGTTTTAATCTGCTTGGAAATAGCACTGTAAGTATCCATATCATCTATTGATAAAGATTCCATTGCTGATTCGTCACCTTTTCTGGCCTTATGCATCAGCTTTTCTCTCTCGCGGGTTCGCTTTCTTGCAAAGTTCTTATCACTATCTGACTTGGCAATTGGCATCACTACAGTCCCTTTAAGTGAAAGAGCTGATAATGTAAGTGATGTTCCCTTTATTGGAAATCTGTTTTCATTTTGAATCTTTATATAAGGAATCATGTTCTGCAGATAAAAAATGATTGTCACCCCTACACGAAGATCATCACATACACCGGCATATGATTCCTTTGATGAATGTCTTGAAACTGTAATATCCTCCTCAGTTGTTACATTAGTACCTCTGATATAAGGATAATAATAATCATATAGGAATTTGTCATTTTCATTAAATTCACCGCAAACACAAATTCCTATACTATCGGTGAAATCCTTGCAGAATTCTCCGATAAGCTTTTCTCCATCTTTAGTTACATAAGATCTTGAATCAGCCTGTTGGACAGTCATGGCAATAAGTTCCTGTATATCTTCTCTGCTTCTGAAATTTTCAAAACCAATAGCTCTTAAATAATTATGCATGGATTTCACCTCCTTTCTTTATTTTCATTTTTTTCATTTTATATCTAAAAAATTATTTTACCGGAATCATCTTTTCCTTGTTACCCATGTATGGTCTAAGAGCAACTGGAATATTAACTGATCCGTCTTCGTTAAGATTGTTCTCAAGGAATGCAATAAGCATACGTGGAGGAGCAACTACTGTGTTATTAAGAGTATGAGCAAGATAGTTTCCGTCCTTACCCTTTATTCTGATCTTAAGTCTTCTTGCCTGTGCATCTCCAAGATTTGAGCAGCTTCCTACTTCGAAATATTTTTTCTGTCTGGGTGACCATGCTTCAACATCACATGATTTACATTTAAGATCCGCAAGATCTCCGGAACAGCATTCCAAAGTACGAACAGGAATATCAAGTGATCTGAATAAGTCAACTGTATTCTGCCAAAGCTTATCGTACCACATCTTGGATTCTTCAGGTTTACATACTACTATCATTTCCTGTTTTTCGAACTGGTGTATTCTATAAACGCCACGCTCTTCTATACCATGTGCACCTTTTTCTTTACGGAAGCAAGGTGAATAGCTGGTAAGAGTCTGGGGAAGCTCTTCCTCCTGAATCTGCTGATCCTTGAACTTACCGATCATGGAATGCTCACTGGTACCGATAAGATAAAGATCCTCACCTTCAATCTTATACATCATTGCTTCCATCTCAGGAAAGCTCATAACCCCTTCAACAACATTACCATGAATCATGAAAGGAGGAACACAGTATGTAAATCCTCTGTCAATCATGAAATCTCTGGCATATGAAATAACAGCCGAGTGAAGTCTTGCAATATCACCCATAAGATAATAAAAACCATTTCCTGCAACTCTTCTTGCTGCATCAAAATCGATTCCGTTAAATCTTTCCATTATATCTGTGTGATAAGGAATCTCAAATTCAGGAACAAAAGGATCACCGAATTTTTCGATTTCAACATTTTCAGAATCATCTTTTCCAATCGGAACACTATCATCAATAATCTGAGGAATAACCATCATGATTTTCATCACTTTTTCATCAACTACTTTCTGGTTTTCCTCTAACTCAGCAAGTCTTTTTGCATTAGCTGCTACTTCAGCTTTTCTCTCTTCAGCTTCTTCCTTCTTACCCTGTGCCATTAATGCACCAATTTCTTTTGATATCTTATTTTTGTGAGCACGAAGGTCATCTGCTTCCTGTTGATTTTTTCTTCTCTCGTTATCAAGTTCAATAACTTCATCAACCAGCGGGAGTTTTTCATCCTGAAATTTCTTTTTAATATTTTCTTTAACAACATCAGGATTTTCTCTTAAGAATCTAATATCTATCATTTTCTTTTCCCCTTTATTTCTTATTTCATTTTTTTGAAATATTATTTATTAGTTTTGATAATCCATAGCTTCATTCAATGCCATCTGTTCTTCTTCACCAAGCTCAAGTTTGCACTTTCCGCCTCGAATTTCTTTTGAATAAGAATAGCATCCTTCAGTACTATGAACTGAATTTAATAAAAATCCATTATTATCTTCATCAAGAAGAGCAATCGAATAACTCAATTGTCCTCCCATCTGATTAAATGCATCATATTTTATGATACCAATTTTTTGAAAGCAGGAAGCTAATCTGTTATATAAATCGTTTATATCTTTCTGATTTTCTTCTGTTGCTTTTTTTATAATTCGATTATCTTCAAACAGAGCAACTATTTCATCTTCTAAGGAAGCAGCATCTCTTCCCTTCATGAATTTTGATGTCTGTTCAACAATTCTTTTTATTTTGTTATTTTGGATAACTATTAAAATAAATAAAATGATTAAAAGTATTATTAGTCCTATAAATACATAGGCAATATCTATGTTTAATCCAAGTTGATCAAATAAATTACTGTTCATACCTTTTCTCCTAGCGTAATAGTATTACCTATATAATCTCTCTGTTATTTTTTCAAGATCATCTGTACTGTAGAACTCTATTTCAATTTTTCCTACACCATCACCCTTTGTAGATATTGAAACCTTCGTTCCTGTTGCCTGAGTACATTTATCCTCAAGCTCTCTGTATGCAGATTCAATACTTGGATTAATCTCTATTTTCTTTTTTTTCTTTTCAGGTTTATCCAGATTCTTAACTAGCTTTTCCGTATCACGTACACTCATCTTCTGATCAAAAATCTGCTCAGCTATCTGAATTTGTTTTTCTTTATCCTCTATAGATATAAGTGCTCTTGCATGACCTGTAGAAAGTTTTCCATCAATTACCATCTGTCTGACTTCCACACAAAGTTTAAGAAGTCGAAGAGAATTTGTAATTGCTACTCTACTCTTTGAAACTTTTTCAGCTACAACATCCTGTGTATATCCAAATTCATCAATAAGTTTTTTGAAAGCAAGTGCTTCATCAATAGGATTGAGGTCATCTCTCTGAATGTTATCAATGAGTGCGTACTCAGCAATTTCTTCTTCTGTGAGATTTTTTATTATAACCGGTACTTCTTTAAGTCCGGCCTTCTTAGCTGCACGCCATCTTCTTTCTCCACCTATGATTTCGTAGTGGTCTTTTCTGTCCTGTACAATAAGAGGGTTAATTATTCCATGCTGTTTTATTGAATCAGATAATTCTAATAATTTATCTTCATCAAAAGTTTTTCTTGGCTGATCTCTGTTTGGTTCAATCTTTGTAATATTAACAATTACTACCTGTCCCTCTTCAATTTTTTCTTCTTTACCGGATTTAGCAGATGAAGGTGCAGGAGCTATAAGTGCATCAAGTCCTTTGCCTAATCCTCGTTTAGCATTTTTAGGTGCCATGTTATACCTCTTTCTATATTTATTAGAATTTTCTTCCGATAACTTCATCCGCTAATAATCTGTATGCTTCTGCTCCAGCTGACCTGGTATCATAAAGATTAATAGGAAGTCCATAACTAGGTGCTTCTGCAAGACGAATATTTCTTGGTATTATTGTCTTATAAACATTTTCAGAAATATGGTCTTTAACATTTTCAACTACCTGCATTGAAAGATTTGTTCTTGAATCATACATTGTAAAGATAACACCTTCCATCTCCAATGAATTATTCAATCTTTCTTTTACCAAATTAACTGTATGCACTAATTGACTTAATCCTTCCAATGCATAATACTCACATTGAATAGGAACTAAAACAGTATTCGCTGTAGTCATTGCATTTATAGTCAGCATACTTAAAGAAGGAGGGCAATCTATTATAATAAAATCATAATTATCTCTGATTGTATCTATTGATTTTTTTAGAATAAATTCCTTCTCTTCCATGTCAATAAGTTCTATTTCAACTGCTGCAAGATTAACGTTTGAAGGAATTATATCTACACCATCAACTACATTCTGATATAACGCATCTGTCACACTGCATTCACCAATTAGTAATTCGTATATAGTATTTTCTAACTGATTTTTATTGAGACCAAATCCACTTGTAGTATTACCCTGTGGATCTGTATCAATCACAAGAACTCTTTTTCCTTTTTCAGCTAGTGTCGCAGACAAATTTATAGAAGTTGTAGTTTTACCAACTCCGCCTTTTTGGTTTGCTATTGCTATTGCACGTCCCATTCTTTTCTCTCCCTCTTCCATTTTAACTTTGTAATTATATCACAATTTTAGTGTTGCGGTTTTACAATTATAGGGTTAATTTTTGTAATTTTTGCTACAATATTCATGATATTAATGTTTCACGATATTATTTTACTATATATTGGGTTTTAATGTTTCACGTGAAACAATTTCTTGTAGAATAAATTTTTCATATATAAATGTTTCACGTGAAACTTTCTGACATATACTTATAATGGTTTTTTCTGGGGAATACCAGATTTTCTTGGATATTTAGATGAGGTGTTCTGTGTTTTTTCTATTATACAAATTGTTCTTTTTATATCACTGTTAGGCAGTTTAAATTCATGTATTGATTTCACTTTACCGCCTAATAAAAAGATAGCATTTTTTGCTTCCTCTACTTCTTCAATTCCTTTGTCACCTTTATATGAAATAAAACATCCATTTTTTTTAACATAAGGAAGATCATACTCACATAATGTAGAAAATCTAGCAACAGCTCTTGATACTGCTATATCAAATTTTTCTCTTAATTCACCTTTTTTATAATCAGCAAAATCTTCTGCTCTACCATGAACAGTTTTTATTGAACCTTGTTCGTTAAGTGATAATTCTTCAATAACAGTATTTAGAAAATTTATTCTCTTCTGTAATGAATCAAGCAATGTGACATTTAAATTTGGAAAAATAATTTTTAATACTATTCCTGGAAATCCTGCTCCTGTACCAATATCAATTAGTGATAAGTCATCAGAATCAAAATTATAAAATTGTGCAGATGATATTGAATCGATAAAATGTAATTTACATACTTCTTCAAATTCTGTTATAGCAGTCAAATTTATTTTATTGTTCCATTCAACTAGAAGTTCATAATATTTATCTAACTGATTCAATTGGTTATCAGTTACTTTGATATTTAACTGATCTATATCTCTTATAAAATTAGCAAAATTATTATTCAATATATAACTCCTCTGTAAAGAAACTCTATATTATATTAAAATATCAATATTGAAATAAGTTTAGTATATAATTATCTACTAAACTTATAAATCACATAAGTAATTAACCGTTTATAAAATAATTATAGTACTATATATAGTGTTTCACGTGAAACATTTAATATAATTAGTGGTTACTATTTCTGTTATAATTTTCTAAATAAACAAGTAATACAGAAATATCTGCAGGATTAACTCCACTTATTCGTGAAGCCTGTCCAACATTTATAGGTTTAAACTTTTTAAGATTTGCACGTGCTTCAAGTCTTAAACTTAAAATATCATCATAATTTATCTCAGCAGGTATCTTTTTGTTTTCCATTTTTTTAAACTTATCTACCTGTCTCTGCTGTCTCTCAATATATCCCTCATATTTAATATTTATTTCAACCTGTTCAATAACTTCTTTTGAGAGAGGTTTTCTATCAGTATCCAACTCGGAAATATTTTCATAATTTAGTTCAGGTCTGCAAATAAGTTCAGCAAGAGAAACAGCTGTCTTCAGTCTGGGTGAATTATGATTATCCATAAAATTCTGGACATCTTTTGAAGCACCAACTTTTATATTTTTAAGTCTATTTGTTTCCTCTTCTATTTCTTTTTCTTTTATTATTAAGTGTTGATACTTATCTTCAGATATTAGTCCAATCTCATATCCTTTTTTTCTAAGTCTTATATCTGCATTATCCTGACGAAGTAATAATCTATATTCAGCTCTTGAAGTCATCATTCTATATGGTTCAAGATTATCTTTTGTAACAATATCATCTACAAGAACTCCAATATATCCTTCAGATCTGTCTATAGATAAATATGGTTTATTAAGAATCTGCATAGATGCATTTATTCCGGCATATAATCCCTGAGCAGCAGCTTCTTCATATCCACTACTTCCATTAAACTGACCGGCACTAAATAATCCTCTTATCTTTTTTATTTCTAAAGTAGGATATAATTGTCCGGAACATAAACAATCATATTCAATGGCATACGCGTTTTTTACAATTACACATTTTTCAAGTCCAGGAACAGATCTGTACATCTGAAGCTGTACATCTTCAGGCATTGAAGAAGACATTCCATCAACATACATTTCATTGGTATGACTTCCTTCGGGTTCTATAAAAACCTGGTGCCTTATCTTATCAGGAAACTTTACAACTTTATCCTCAATAGATGGACAATATCTTGGACCTATTCCTTCTATAATTCCGGCATAAATAGGAGATCTGTCTATATTGTTGCGTATGATTTCATGTGTTTTTTCATTAGTATATGTGAGCCAGCAATTATACTGATCTCTTTGAATATCATCAGGATTAGTATCAAAAGAAAATGGAATTACAGGATAATCACCTGTCTGAATTTCCATCTTAGAATAATCTATGGTATTACCATCCATTCTTGCAGGTGTTCCTGTTTTAAATCTTCTTAGTTCAACTCCTGCCTTTATTAATGAATCAGATAATAAGTTAGATGGCTGCAATCCATTGGGACCGGTATATGAAATAGATTCTCCACAAAGGCATCTGCTCTTTAAATAAGTTCCGGTACATAAAATAACAGTCTTTGCTTCATAAGTAAGACCTGTAACCGTTTTTATTCCTTTTACTCTTTTTTCATAACCATCGCTTATAAGTTCATTGTCATGATTTGTATCTAAATCTTCAAAAATTATCTCTGAAATCTCAGATTGTTTTATAGAAAGATTTTCCTGATTTTCCAAAATATTCCTCATAGATTTAGAATATTCAAGCTTATCAGCCTGTGCCCTTAGTGAATGTATTGCAGGGCCTTTTGATTTGTTAAGCATTTTTGATTGAAGATATGTTTTATCAATATTTTTTCCCATTTCTCCACCAAGAGCATCAATCTCTCTGACAAGATGCCCTTTTGAAGATCCACCAATATGAGGATTACATGGCATAAACGCAATATTATCTGCGCTTAAAGTAAAGACTATGGTTTTTAAACCAAGTCTTGCTGAAGCAAGTCCTGCCTCACATCCTGCATGACCGCCACCTATTACTATTACATCTACACTATCTGCTACCATACTTTGCTCCATAAATCATAAATAATAAAAATTATTTTCCCATACAAAATTTGGAAAAAATTTCTTCCACTAAATCTTCGTCAACTTCCTGTCCGATTATTTCTCCAAGAAAGGCATATGCATTCATTAGATCAATTGAATAAAAATCTTCGGACATCATAGCATTTATACTTGCTTCAACTTTTTTCAAACTATCATAAGCATTTATCAAAGCTTCTTTTTGTCTCAAGTTAGTTACATATACTTCTTCTTTTGGAGTAATACTTCCATTAAAAAACATATCAGTTATTATTCTTTTTAATTCTTCTATTCCTGTTTCCTCAACCATAGATGTCTTAATCACAGGAATTTCAAAACCATATATATTGTGTATATCCTTTTCAAGAATACTAATACTGTCACTCATGTCATTTTTATTGAGTAATACAATTACATGTTTTTTATTTATTATATCTTTTATTCTCTTATCCTCTGAAACTGTTTTATCAGTAGAATCGATTATATATAAAATTAAATCTGCATTCTGCGCATATTTAACTGCTCTTTCAACACCAATCTTCTCAACTTTATCTTCCGTATCTCTGATACCGGCAGTATCCATTACTCTTAAAACAAAATCACCAAGTCTTATTGTTTCTTCAATAATGTCACGTGTTGTCCCTTCTATTTCAGTAACAATTGCCTTTTCTTCACCTGCAAGTTTATTAAGTAAGGAAGATTTTCCTGCATTTGGCTTACCTATAATAACAGTTTTAATACCATCCTTACGTATAATACCTTCTTCAGAAGAATTTATCAGTGAATCTAATTTAGATATCCAGTCGTGATTTTTTTCAGATAACCTCTCATCATATCCTGTCAGATCATAATTTTCAGGATCATCGATAGCTGATTCTATAAAAGCCATCTCATATAATATTTCTTTTCTTAGAGAATCTATTCTTTTAAAGAGTGCTCCATCCAGTTGTAATTCCGAATTTTTCATGGCAAAAGCATTTTGAGCACTTATCAAATCCATAACTGCTTCTGCTCTGGTCAGATCAATTCTACCATTTAGAAATGCTCTTTTTGTGAATTCTCCAGGCTCAGCAAGTCTGCATCCGTTAGAAATTAGAAGATTAATTATGGTTTCCATGATAATTCTTCCACCATGTGTATTAATCTCTACAACATCTTCTCTGGTATAAGTTCTCGGAGCTTTCATAACCGAGACCATAACTTCGTCGATTTTGTTTTTATTCTCATCAACAATAAAACCATAATTGATGGTATGGGACTGATAATTATTTAAAGAAAAATCACCCTTCGCATCTATATAGAGTTTACTGACAATATCTATTGATTTTTCACCGCTTACTCTTATGATGCCAATACCGGCATCAATCATAGCTGTTGCAATTGCACAAATAGTATCTTCCTTATAAAACATTATCCAATCCTCAATTTTATTTTAATGTAAATTAGAGCTGCCAATTGAAATTTATTTAAAATCAATGGCAGCTCTTAACATTAGCTTATTTTTTAAGAGTTACAACAACTCGGCGGAACGGTTCTTCTCCTTCACTATGAGTTGTAACATATTTATCATACTGAAGTGCTGAATGAATTATTCTTCTCTCATAAGGATTCATAGGTTCCAAAGACATTGACTGTCTGTTTTTTCTAACCTTATAAGCAATATTCTTAGCGAGATTTTCAAGGGTTGCTTTTCTTCTTTCGCGATAGTTCTCAGTATCAACCTTTACATGAATATAATCTTCACTTCCTCTGTTAACAACAAGAGAAATAAGATATTGCAGTGAATCAAGTGTCTGTCCTCTCTTTCCAATAAGAACACCCATCTCATCACCGGAAAGTTCAATTTCAAGAATTTTATCTGTTTCATTGTATTTGGCATTAAACTCAACCTTCATGTTCATAGCACCAAATACATTTGATAAGAATTCCTTGGAACGAGTTATAAATTCATGATCATAAACATATGAAATCTTCTTCTCTTCTTTAACTTCCTTATTATCTTCAGAAGATTCCTTCTTTATTTCTTCTTTTTTCTCTTCCTTCTTCTGAGCCTTTTTACTTTCTTTCTTTTCTTCTTTTTCCTTGACCTTTGTATCAACCTGCTCTTCCAATGAAGTTTTCACTTCAGTCTCTGCAGTTGATGCTTTTACTCTTGCCCTAATAACAGCAGGCTTAACATTTAAGCCAAGAAATCCTGTGGAACCTGAAGAAATAACTTCATAATCAAGATTGTCACTTGTAACCATAAGCTGAGCACACGCTTCTGTGATGCAATCCTCTACAGTCTTTTTAGAAATTTCTATATATTCCATTTTAATATCCCCTAATTAGTTATTCTTTTGATCAAACTCTTTTACCATATTTGCTCTGGCAAGAAGACTATCTTTTCTTATCTTACCTGATTCGTAAATTTTGTTTGCGTTTTTAATACCCTCTTCCTTCTCCTTCTCAGATCTGGTTGATGTATATGTATTCATTGTTCTTGTATTCATGCTTGCATAACGATTCATCTGAGGTGTTGCCTTCATTTTTTCCATCTTCTCGTTATACTTCTCGATATTCTTTTCAATCTGAGCATCAATATCAATTTTGTCAATGTGCTTGTTTATAACTATCTGCTGAACAGTACGAACAACAGCACCTGCAATCCAATAAATGCCAAGACCTGCAGGGAAAGTAAATGTGAAGAAAAGTGACATGAGAGGCATCATCATGTTCATTGTCTTCATAGAGTTAGCCATCTGAGCTGCCTGATCATTAGGATCATTTGAAGTCTGTGCAGGCTGTGGCATAAGTTTAAGACTTATCCACTGAGTCAGACATGAAAGAAGCGGAATAATAAGCGCAACTATAAAAAGAACAAATGACTTATTTTGCCAAGCAGTCTGTACCATATAAGAAGGCGAATCACCCATGTTCAGACCAAGGAAATTATTGTACTTATTAAGAAGTTCATGCGATCTGAATATAGAATCAGAAAGATTTCCAAATTTTTCTGTAAGTGAGTTCCAATCAGCTGAGGAAGCTTTGTAAAGAACATCAATAAATGTATTTTCAACATAAGATACATTACCTGATGTAAAAGCTTCATTACTGAACTGCTTGGAATACTGAGATGCACTTGAAAGAGTCTGTAAAAACTCAGATGCTCCCGCTGTCTCACGAAGTTCTGAAACTAAAGGATAAAATGCATTCTTAACCTGACTAACATAAGCAGGCATTGAATAAATTACTCTGTAAAGAGCAACCATGATAGGAAGCTGAATAATTAACTGAACGCAGCTACCTGTCTGTGATACGCCATACTTGGCATATACAGCTTTAATCTCTTCCTGCTGAGCGAGCATAGACTCGTTGTCTTTTTTTCCTTTGTACTTTTTCTGAATTTCCTGAATCTCAGGATTCATTCTTGCCTGCAGCTTAGAAAACTTCTGCTGCTTATAGGTAAGAGGCATCAGGAAAATGTACATGATAATAGTAAATAAAATAATTGCAAGACCGGTACTGGGAATACCAATCTTATCAAGGACTATGAAAATCCAGTTCATTATATGACCAAGAAGCCATGCAACGGGACCTACAATTTTTCCCTGATATTGTGTCAACGTAACAATATTCAAAACCTATCCTCCAATACTTACGGT
>JAEEGL012834530.1_pt1 | contig 13359 bp, 7 predicted proteins | sample 9134231 | NCBI WGS metagenome assembly JAEEGL01 (sample SAMN16246548, study PRJNA631951) | gut metagenome | biome: gut microbiome; feature: rumen; material: fiber-attached | host: Bos | place: Iran: Karaj | collected 2018-10 | reverse complement strand
TACTTCTTGCTCTTCTTAGCCTTTGTGTTGACCTTATCCTTAAGAGCCTTACCAGCCTTGAACTTAGGAGCTGTGCAAGCAGCGATCTTTGTTGTAGCGCCTGTCTGAGGGTTGCGGCCTGTTCTTGCAGCTCTCTCAGAAGTCTCGAATGTACCGAAACCTACGAGCTGAACCTTGCCCTTAGCCTGGAGCTCATCAGAAACTGTCTCGATGAATGCGTTGAGAACTGCCTCTGTGTCCTTCTTGGAAGTGCCAGCCTTAGCTGCCATAGCTTCTACTAACTCTGTCTTATTCATTTGATTTCCTCCCATATGGGTTTTGATTTGCGCTGCCAAATAACGGCAACGTCGGTATTTTATCGATAATCTCGCCAAAAATCAACACATCAGGACAAATAAATCACAAAAAACCTTGATTTTAAATATGTTTACAATTTGTTAATGCAAAAACATACTCATGCCATATTAAAAGTGCATTATATGGGCAGGAGAATCCTACGGGTATAAAAATAGAGTTTGTAACTGGGAACTGTGATTTTTATCGCAGTTCCTTTTTTTTTATCGATTTTTCTGTAAAATGGAAATGGACTTTATAACGGAAGGCTTTTCGTATGGATATATTAATGGCATTGCTTCAAAACCGTATACTTTGGGCAGGCGTCTCTGCATGGTTGCTGGCGCAGATACTCAAGGCGATCAGTAATGTCATCATCACGGGCAAATTCAGCTGGGAAAGGCTTGTCGGTGACGGCGGCATGCCGAGCGGACATTCTGCGACCGTCTCTGCGGTCATGATCTCAGCCGGTCTGTACAAAGGCTGGGATTCCGCGACATTTGCCGTTGCCGCCATCCTCGCGATCATCGTCATGCACGATGCGATGAACGTCAGGCTTGAATCCGGCAAGCAGGCACACCTTCTCAATGTCATGGCCGAGATGTTCGAGGAACTTACCGGCACTGACCTTCCTAATGACAAGAGACTCAAGGAACTTCTCGGACACACGCCTCTCCAGGTAGGATGCGGCTGTGCTCTCGGCATCGTTGTTGCGATAGCCGTCTACTTCCTGTTCCAATAATATGATTTACACCATTACTCTCAATCCGGCTCTGGACAGGAGTTTCTCCGCCGAAACGGTCGAAGTCGGCACCGTTAACCGCATCACGCCCGTAAGGGATGATCCGGGAGGCAAGGGCATCAATGTCGCCCAGGTACTCAAAGCATTGGATAAACCCGTTTGTTCCTGCCTCATCATCGGAGGCAGCATCGGGTTGTCGATTGCTTCCATGCTGGATAAGGAAGGCATCCCGACGATCATAGGCGAGGTCAAGGCCAACACCAGAAGCAATTTTAAGATCACGGGCAGCGACGGCGTTACCACCGAGTTCAACGAAGCAGGCCCCGCTTTTGTCAGCGATGCATATGAAGCGATGGAATCCGAACTCTTCGAGCGTATCGAAGAAGGCGATATCTGCGTCATATCCGGAAGCGTTCCGCCCGGAGCCCCGGAAGACATCTATGCGGAGCTCATTACCGCCCTCAAGGAAAAGGGATGCAGGACATTCCTCGATACTTCCGGCGTGTGCCTTGCAAAGGGACTTGAGGCAGGACCGTATTTCGCGAAACCGAACGCGGCTGAAGCAGGCATAGGCGAGAGCATAGAAGAGGCGATAGGCATCGCAGACACATACATCGCAAAGGGCATCAACAGCATCATCATCACGCTCGGCTGTTACGGCGCCGTCTACCGTGATGCGGAGGGCAGGCTCATGACCTGTGCGGGAGTCAAGGTCACTCCCGTGTGCACCACAGGATGCGGAGACGCGGTTACGGCAGGGTTTGCCTCAGGCATATACAGCGGCTTAGAGCCCGCGGAGGCTTTCCGTTTCGCGATCGCGTGCGGAACGGCAGCTGCGGTAACAGACGGTACCCAGGCACCTTCGCCAGAGACCATCGAAAAATATCTTCAGGAAGTCCGCATCAATATCCTCTCGTAAGCATTGAAAAAGCCAAACAAATGTTCTATAATCGTCTAAAAGGTTCAGGGCGGTCACGTAATGTTTAAGTTAGTATCAAGTTTCAAGCCTTCGGGTGACCAGCCGCAGGCGATAGACAGCATAGTCAAGGGGATAGAGAGCGGCATGTCCGCGCAGACGCTTCTGGGTGTCACGGGTTCGGGCAAGACATTCACCATGGCGAACATCATCGAGCGTCTTCAGAGGCCCGCGCTCGTTCTTGCGCACAACAAGACTCTCGCAGGTCAGCTCTATGCCGAATTCAAGGAACTGTTCCCTGAGAATGCAGTCGAGTACTTTATCTCATACTACGATTACTACCAGCCGGAGGCGTATATCGCCGCGACGGATACCTATATCGAGAAGGATTCTTCCGTTAATGATGAGATCGACCGTATGAGGCACGAAGCCACGAAGTCGCTCCTGTCCAGACGTGATACGATCGTCGTTGCTTCGGTGTCCTGCATCTACGGTATCGGCGAGAAGAGTGACTATATGTCGCTGATGCTCTCGCTTGAAGTCGGTCTCGAGATATCCCGCGATGCGGTAATTACCCAACTCGTCAACATGCAGTACGACAGGAATGAGTTTGAATTGAAGCGCGGATGCTTCAGATGCAAGGGTGACATATTGGATATCTGGACACCGGATTCGGAGAACACGCTTACAAGGATCAGTTTCTTCGGTGATGAGATAGACAAGATAAGTTTTGTCGATGCCATTACAGGCAGGGTCATGTATACCAAGACATTTACGGAGATATTCCCGGCTTCGCACTATGCCACGGGCAGGGCGAAGCTCAACAGGGCGATAGACGGCATAGAAGAAGAACTCGAAGATCGTCTTAAGTTCTTAAGAGATGAGGGCAAGCCGATAGCTGCCTACAGACTCGAGCAGCGTACCCGTTACGACATGGACATGATGAGGGAGACCGGATTCTGCAAAGGCATCGAGAACTATTCAAGGCACATCGCCGGAAGGCAGGCGGGCGAACCTCCGTGCACGCTCATGGACTTCTTCCCGGATGATTATCTTCTCTTCATCGACGAGTCCCACCAGACCATCCCGCAGGTAAGGGCGATGTATAACGGCGACCATTCCCGTAAGGAGATGCTGATAGATTACGGATTCCGTCTGCCTTCGGCATTTGACAACAGGCCGCTCAAATTTGACGAGTTCGAACAGCGCATGGGTCAGACGATCTTTGTCAGCGCGACTCCTGCAGAGTATGAGGCTGAGCACAGCGTTCAGACCGTAGAGCAGATGATAAGGCCTACGGGACTTCTCGAACCCGAGATCTTCGTAAGACCTGTCGAAGGTCAGATCGAAGACATACTGCATGAACTTCAGGAGCAGAAGAAGAGAGGCGACAAGAGCCTTATCATGACGCTCACGAAGCGAATGGCTGAAGACCTGACCGAGTTCCTCACCAAGGAAGGCGTAAGGGTCACGTATCTCCACTCTGACATCAAGGCAGTCGAGAGAATGCAGATATTGAACAAGCTGAGAGCAGACGAGGTCGATGTTATCGTCGGTATCAACCTGTTAAGGGAAGGCATCGATCTGCCTGAGGTATCGCTCCTCATGATCCTCGATGCCGATAAGGAAGGATTCTTAAGATCCGAGCGTTCGCTCATTCAGATCATAGGCAGATGCGCCCGTAACGAGCGCGGACGCGTCATCCTTTATGCGGATGAAGTCACGGATTCCATGATGAACGCCGTATCTGAGACCAACCGCAGAAGGGATATCCAGAAGAAGTTCAACGAAGAGCACGGCATAATACCGAAGACGGTCAAGAAGGATATAAGAGATGTCTTCGAGATCGTTGCCGAGAGCGCAGGTTCAGGCAGCAGGTCAGGCAAGGGCGGCAAGTCAGCTTCAGCAGCTAAGCCTTCGGGCATCGATCCGGAGAAGCTTATCAACGACGGAGTTGCTTCCGGCTCGAAGGAAGATAAGGACAAGATGATCGAGAAGCTGACGCGCGAGATGGAGAAGGCGGCAAAGAGCCTCGAATTCGAGAAGGCGGCAGAACTCAGGGATATCATCATAGAGCTTAAAGGGATAAAGCAATGACGGGGTTTTGTCATCTCCATCTGCATACCGAATACAGTCTTCTTGACGGTGCCATCAAGATAAAGGAACTGGCATCCCGTCTTAAGGACATGGGCATGGATGCCTGTGCCATAACCGATCACGGAGTAATGTACGGAGCGGTGTCTTTCTACAGGGAGATGACCGCTGCTGGTATCCATCCGGTCATCGGCTGCGAAGTGTATGTCGCACCGGGTTCAAGATTCGATAAGAATGCTGATGCCAACAAAGGAGAGAGGGCGTATAACCATCTGATCCTTCTGGCAAAGGATAATAACGGACTTGCCAATCTTAACAGGCTTGTATCTGCAGGCTGGACCGAAGGCTTCTACAGAAGACCGAGGATAGACGAAGAACTCCTTGCCAAGTGGCACGACGGATTGATCTGTCTTTCAGCATGCGTATCGGGCAAGATCGCATGCATGGTCATAGACGGCAACCTGGAAGGCGCGAAGAAGACTGCATTGGCATATGACGAACTCTTCGGAAGAGGCAATTACTATCTTGAGATCCAGGCGAACACCACGTCTCAGCAGGCGAGAGTAAATTCCGCACTGATAAAGATATCCAAGGAGACGGGAATCCCTCTCGTCGCCACGAACGACTGTCATTATCTGAAGAAGTCTGACAGCGAGGCTCAGGACATACTGATGTGCATCTCGACCGGAGCAAGGATCGATGATGAGAACCGCATGCGCATGACTACCGATGATTTCTATGTAAAGTCCGAGACCGAGATGCGCCAGTTCTTCTCAGAGATCCCCGAGGCGATCGACAATACAATGAAGATCGCGCAGATGTGCCACACAGAATACGATTTCGATACCATACACCTTCCCGTGTATGAGATCCCGGAAGGATACAAGGACCACGCTGAGTATCTGACCGATCTTACGTATAATGGCCTTAAGAAGAGATTCGAGGTCCAGCCGCCTTCGACCGATGAAGAAGATTACATGAAGCGCGCGGAATACGAGCTTTCCGTCATCAACAAGATGGGATATACGGATTACTATCTCATCGTCTGGGACTTCATCAACTATTCCAAAACACACGATGTTACCGTAGGTCCGGGAAGAGGTTCGGGCGCAGGCTCTCTTGTTGCTTATGCGATAGGCATCACGGATATCGACCCGATAAGATACGGACTCGTGTTCGAGAGATTCCTTAATATCGAGCGTGTATCGATGCCGGATTTCGACGTCGATTTCAACGATGAGAGAAGACAGATAGCAATAGACTATGTCACTGAGAAGTACGGCAAGAGCCGTGTGGCACACGTTGTCACTTTCGGAACGCTTGCGGCAAGGCAGGCCGTAAAGGACGTCGCCCGCGTATTGAACGTACCGATAGCCAAGAGCAACAAGATTACGAAGATGATCCCGTTTGCCGTCGGCATGACTCTCGCTGAAGCGCTTGAGGTCAGCACGGAGTTCAGGGAATGCTACGATACCGACCCGGAAGCACGCAAGGTCATCGATATGGCGATGAGGATAGAAGGCCTTCCGAGGAATGCCGGCACACATGCGGCCGGAATGATCATCGCAGGATCAGATATCACGGATATAGCTCCGCTCTCCGTCAATGACGATACGACCGTAGTTCAGTTTGCCAAGGCTGATGTCGAGAGCATAGGACTTCTTAAGTTCGACTTCTTAGGTCTTCGTACGCTTACCGTCATTCAGGATGCAAGAGAACTGATCAAGAAGAATCACGGCGTAGACATCGACCTGAGCAGGATTCCTTTGGATGATGCCAATGTATATAAGATGATATCGGCAGGAGACACGGTAGGTGTGTTCCAGCTTGAGAGCCGCGGCATGACGAGCTTCATGAAGCAGTTAGAGCCTGAAGGATTCGAAGACATCATCGCAGGCATCTCGCTCTACCGACCGGGTCCGATGGATCAGATCCCCAAGTATGTCGACTGCAGGCACAACCCTTCGCACATCACATACGACCATCCTCTGCTTGAACCCATCCTCAATGTCACGTACGGATGCGCGATATATCAGGAACAGGTCATGCAGATAGTAAGAGACCTTGCAGGTTTCTCGATGGGGCAGTCCGACAACATAAGACGCGCCATGAGCAAGAAAAAGAAATCCCTCATGGAGACATACAGAAGCCTTTTCATGTACGGCGGTACTGACGATAAGGGAAGGCAGATCGACGGCGCGATCAAGAGAGGCGTGCCGGAGAGCATAGCTGCCAAGATCTTCGACGATGTATCGGGATTTGCCGGCTACGCGTTCAACAAGTCGCATGCTGCCTGCTATGCTCTCGTTGGTTACTGGACTGCATACCTCAAGTATTACTATCCCACGGAGTTCATGGCTGCCATGCTGAACTCGTTCCGTTTCGACCTGGGCAAAGCATCTTACTACATAAGCTGTTGCGGTCCAATGGGACTTAAGGTACTTCCTCCGGATATCAACATGAGCCGCGAGAAGTTCACGACCGAAGGAGACCGTACCATCAGGATCGGTCTGAGCGTCATCAAGAATGTCGGCGAGAAGGCTGTGCTCGATATCGTTTCCGACCGTGAGGCGAACGGGAAGTACAAGTCTTTTGAAGACTTCATTACGAGAGCTGCGAAGATAGGCCTGAAGCGCAATGTGGCAGAGGCACTGATACTGGCTTCCGCACTTGATTTCTCAGGTCTGGGAAGAGCGCAGATGGTTGCATGCGTACAGACGGAACTCGATAAGCTGACGTCTTCTGCCGGCAATAACATCGAAGGCCAGCTGTCGCTGTTTGACCTGGGCGGGGAAGATACTGCCGGCGCGTCTGTTTTCGTGCCGGATATACCCGAGTACCCGGATGACGTTAAGCTGGGGTACGAGAAAGAGATGGTAGGTATCTACCTGTCCGGCAATCCCCTTGCGGCATACAAGGATACGATAACCCGTCTTGCCACGTTCGATATGGCTGAAGCAGCCGACATAGCGGAACTGTCCGGAATGGAATCGATGGACGATAACCGCGAGGTCGCAATGGCAGGTCTCATCACTTCCAAGAAGACCGGTTATACCAAACGCAAGACCATGATGGCCACGATCGTGTGTGAAGACCTTACCGGAAGCTTCGAGGTCATGCTGTACGGAAAGAGTTTCGATGAGTTCAACCGTGTGACGGAGAAGAACAAGCCGTATCTGTTCATCGGAAGAAGGCAGGTAAGGGAAGGCAACGGCATCTCGATGTTCGTGGATGCCTGCTATCCGTTAAGTAATGACGAAGAACTCATAAGAACAGTGCTGAATGACCGCGCGTACAAGACCGCGGTAGAAGAAGGCGGCAGGAAAAGGCGCGCTCCGGAACCGGTTGAAGAGAAGCCGCAGGAGACTGAGGTCCTGCCTGACATGCCCGAAGAGATAATAACTGACGATGCTCCTGATGCTGGCTCTGCCCAGAGGCATGTCCTCAGGATAAGGTTCGAAGGCTCTCCTGATTCTGCGGGATTCAACCGTCTGCTTAATTTCCTTGCTTATTTTCATGGTAATATGTCGGTAGAGGTCGAGTTCGCATCCGACGGAAGCGTTACCATGCTCGATAACGTGTGTGCGATCGACCCGGATGAGACCGTCATTAAAAAGCTTTGCGATATAGTCGGCGAGGACAATGTGAGATTCTGTTGATCCGCCGGGTAAGGAGGCGCTACTATGGCAGATGATTACGGGAAACTGAATGAGATCGTAAGAGAAAGCAAGCACATCGTTTTCTTCGGAGGCGCGGGCGTGTCCACCGAGAGCGGCATCCCGGACTTCAGGTCAAAGGACGGTCTTTATAACCAGCATGACGTCAAGTTCGACAGGTACAGCCCTGAATATCTCCTCAGCATCGACTGCCTTGTCGACCGTCCCGAGGTCTTCTACGAATTCTACAGGCAGAAGCTCGATACCCACGGCATAGAACCTAACCGCGCTCACTATAAGCTTGCCGAGATGGAAAAGGCCGGCAAACTGGACGGCATCATAACGCAGAACATCGACGGACTTCATCAGAGGGCGGGAAGCAAGAACGTACAGGAAGTTCACGGATCCACTCTCAGGAATTACTGCATGAAGTGCCATGAGAAGTATCCTGCGGACTTCATTTTCAAGTCTGAAGGCCCGATCCCGCGCTGCCCCAAGTGCGGAGGAACGGTAAGGCCTGATGTCACGCTCTACGGCGAAGGTCTGCCGCAGGAAGCATGGAGAGAGTCTACTAGGCTTGTTTATAACGCGGACTGCCTCATAATCGGTGGTACATCACTGGTCGTACAGCCTGCAGCTTCGCTCGCATACGACTTCCCGGGCAAGTATCTGATAATCATTAACCGTGACAGGACTTCCAAGGACAGGGATGCGACACTCGTGTTCCATGAGAATATCTCGACGGTTCTGGATAAGATCATTCTTGAATGACACTGTTGGTGTATAATCCATAATGTCATTTTGATTTTGGAGGAATAACTATGGGATGGCTTTTATATGATGAGTCCAATCTTCCTGAGATAAGCACACTTAAGGCAGTCAACTACGACGGCGTCGATAAGAATTCCGTTCAGCCGATCAAGCGCGTTGGCGTCCTTACGAGCGGCGGAGATGCGCCTGGCATGAATGCGGCAATAAGAGCCGTTGTCAGAGCAGGCATCAATGCAGGATTTGAGATGTATGGCGTTACCAGAGGCTATCACGGGCTCTGGAAGGGCGAGATCAAGCAGCTCGACGGCAGATCCGTATCCGAGACTCTGCAGCGCGGCGGCACTTTTCTCATGACCGCAAGATCAAAGACATTCATGACTGACCAGGGCGTTCTCAAGGGCGCCAGGATGATGGAAGCATATGAGCTCGATGCCCTGATAGTTATCGGCGGTGACGGTTCCTATAAGGGAGCAAGGTCGTTGGCAAGGCTCGGAATCCCGGTTATCGGACTTCCCGGCACGATCGACAACGATATCGCTTCGACAGAATACACGATCGGTTACGATACGGCGATGAATACTGCGATGGAGTGCATCGATAAGCTCCGCGATACGGCGTCTTCACACGAGCGCTGCAGTGTCATCGAAGTAATGGGCAGACATGCGGGCTGGATCGCGCTCAATGTCGGTATTGCCACAGGTGCAGAGAGCATCCTCATTCCCGAGGTGCCTTATGACTTCAACCGTGACGTCTTAAGGGTAATCCTTGACGGCAGGAACGAAGGTAAGAAGCACTATATCGTCATCGTTGCGGAAGGCGTCGGCCACGCAGAAGACATTGCAAAGCAGATCGAGGATGCAACAGGCATCGAAGCACGTCCCACCATCCTGGGACATCTGCAGAGAGGCGGTTCACCGACTTTGAGAGACAGGACCATGGCAAGCCTTATGGGTATCAGGGCCATCGATTGTCTCAAGGAGAAGAGATATAACAGGCTCGTTGTCAGACAGCACGGCGAGATCTCTGATGTTGACATCGAAGAAGGTCTTGAGATGACCAAGACCATCACGGAAGATTTCATTAAGAACGCTGCCAGACTTCGCTGAGATCTCAATCGGTATTGACCGGAACATCCGGATGATCTTGTCCGGAAAGGATTACTATGTACGAATATCTGACATATGATGAACAGCTCGAGAAACTCAAGATACACGGAAGGGTGCTTGAGACGCTCGAGTTCGTAAAGATAAGAGAGAAAGTCACTGCCAAGGCCAGGACCTCATACGGCAGAAAACTCTGTGAGGACATGCTCCCCTGCACGGACAAGGAGTATGTCAGGATCAATCTTGACTGGACTTCCCAGGCAATGGCACATCTCGAAAGGTTCGGCGCTCTTCCTCTGGGAGGCATGCGCGACCTTGACGAGGCTCTGACATATGCTGCCACGGGCGGAACCCTGTCATGTGCGCAGCTCCTCGACTGTGCCTCTTTCTTCAGGAGTTCCAAGGAACTTAAGAATGCCGCAGCAAGGGCAAGACAGGCGGGATCGCCGTTTGTCGACGAGACAGAGAAGCTCATTATGGAGGCCATAGACGGTCTTGAGATCAACGATAAGCTCCAGAGTTCCATAGAAGAAGCAATCTTAGGTGACAACGAAGTCTCCGACAAGGCCAGCAGGGCACTGTATGACATCAGGCGCGAGAAAAAGTCCGTCGCAGCAGGCATCAGGACACTCTTAGAGCGCGTTATCGCCAACAACAGCGACATGCTGCAGGAAGCGATCATTACGCTGAGAGAGGGAAGATACTGTATCCCCGTGATCTCTGATTTCAAAGGCAGGGTAGAAGGTATCGTGCACGGCGCTTCGTCTACAGGACAGACATTGTTCCTTGAACCCATGAGCGTTGTCGATGCGAACAACAAGATATCTGAGCTCCAGGCACAGGAAGAAGCCGAGATACAGAGGATACTTGGTGCTTTTACGGCGGAAGTCCTCTCCTGCTCGGAAACGATCAAGAACAATGCCCATATAGCGGCTTCTTTGGATTTTGCCCTCGCGAAAGCCGAATACGGCATGGAGACAGACTGCACTTGTGCGAAGCTTAACGATGAGGGACAGGTTATCCTGCGCAAGGCCCGCCATCCGCTCATAGCACCTGACGTTGTTGTCCCGATCGATATCGAAGTCGGCAAAGATTACAGCACGCTCATCATCACCGGCCCCAATACCGGCGGTAAGACCGTATCGCTCAAGACATGCGGCCTTCTGACCATGATGACAATGGCAGGCATGGCTATCCCCGCGGCAGAAGGAAGCAGCGTGTGCGTTTTCGGAAGGGTGCTGGCTGATATCGGAGACGAACAGAGCATTGAGCAGAGCCTGTCCACATTCTCTGCACACATCTCTAACATCGTCTTCATTCTAAAGAATATCCGCGGAAAGGCGCTGGTGTTGCTCGACGAGCTCGGTTCGGGAACGGATCCGGCTGAGGGTGCCGCACTGGCTATCGCCATCATCGAAGCCCTGAGGAAAAAGGGCTGCGTCACAATGGCGACCACTCACTACAAAGAACTCAAGAGTTATGCCACGGGCACGGAGGACGTCATGAACGCCTCCTGCGAGTTTGACACGGAGACTCTGGCCCCGACATACCGCCTGGTAATAGGACGGCCCGGTTCGTCCAACGCTTTCGTGATCTCGAAGAAACTCGGACTGCCTGCAGGTATCCTTGATGATGCAAGATCGCACCTGTCTTCAGACGAGATAGCCTACGAAGAACTGCTCACGCGAGCAGAGAACGATTCCAGAAGGGCAGCGGAGATCCTCGAAGAGAACGAGAAGATCCGCGCCGAACTGGATTCAAAACTGAAGGAGATCGAACAGGAGCAGGCTTCTTTGAAGTCTTCCCGCAACAAGATCATAGGCGAGGCGAGGAAAGAGCAGCAAGAATACCTCAAGGAGCGCGAAGAAGAAGTTGATGCGATGATCAAGGACTTCCGCAAGAAGTCAAAGGCCATGGACCGTGAAGAGACCGAAGCGGAACTCAACAAGATCAGGCGCAAGCTGCGCGCGGGTATCAAGGATCTTGAAGATGACAGTGAAGACGAAGAACTGGCAGAGCGCGTCTCATTAAGCGGCGAACCCGTAAAGCTGGTCGTCGTAGGCGAGAGTTACTATGCCCCCGAATTTGATGTCTTGGGCGTGGCAATGACCGAACCGTCAAAGAACGGCTCGCTTAAGATCTCGGCAGGTGCAATGACGATCACCGTAAAGGTAAGCCAGCTCAGAATGCCGACCAAAGAACAGCTCGACGGTGCTGATAAGAACAGGGCTTCGGCAAGAACTGCCGGAAGGAAGCCTTCAAATATGGCCAAGACAAGGCTTAAGGCAGCATCCAGCATTAAGTCGGAACTGATGCTGATAGGCATGACGACTGCCGAGGCTGAATCCGCTCTTTCCATATACCTTGAGGACTGCAGGATGTCCGGCATCAAGAACTGCCGCATCGTTCACGGCAAGGGTACCGGCGCGCTGAGGAGCTGTGTCAGGGACATGCTCGACAAGGACGATCATGTGAAATCTTACCGTGACGGAATCCAGGGCGAAGGCGACAGCGGAGTCACCGTGGTCAGTTTTGAGTAGGTATTTACACTTTTAACAAGCATTTGATTTAGTGTTTCTTGGTTTTTTATTATTTTTGTCTCTACAGAGTAAAAGATTTGTGATATATTCTTAAGGTATAACTTTCAAGGGAGGAAAAATTATGAAAGTAACTGGATTAAGAAAAGTTGCTGCAGCGACACTCGTCGGTACAATGGCACTGTCGTTTGCTTCATGCGCACTTTTCGGCGCCAACAAAAAAGAGATAGTTGAAGCTGCTGATGAATTCGCAAGCACACTCCTCAAGCAGGATGCAGGCAAGGTCATCAAGCTGACCAACGAGAAGAAGGACAGCGACAATGCAGAAGCACTCGAGATCATCTTCGACGAGTCTATGTACTCTGATGAGCAGAACGAGTTCAACAAGGCTGTTGCTGACACAATTTCTTATGAGATTGATGAGGATTCCGTAGAAGTTGACAAGGAAGAGGCATCTGTTGATGTAACTTTCACAATGGTTGACTACGAGAAGGCTCTCAAGGACGATTACTCCGATATCGACGAAGTCGTTGATCTTATCAAGGACTGCGAAGATACAAAGGATGTAAAGGTTACATTCGAGTTCGAGAAGGACGACGATGAGTGGCTCCTTTCCAACCTCGACGACAAGGGATTCGGCAAGCTCTTTGACTACATGACATATGAGCTCGACCTCAAGCCTGATCTGCTTTCCATCGTTGACTACACAGACAGCTATGCTGGTTCTTACTACCTTGACCTCTATGTTTACTTCACAGAGGACGTAAGCGAGTATGACGGCGAGCTCACATTCGACGTTTACTATGAGGGTTCCCTCATCGCTTCTGACGTAGCAGCTTATGCTTACAGCTACTATGTAACATGCGAATACTATAATGATGACTGGAGCGATCTCGAGTCCGGTAACTACACAGTAGTTCTTAAGTATGGTGATCTTGAGATTGCAAGTGCTGACCTCACAGTTGATAATTATGTTGAGACTCAGACTACTTCCGGTTCCGCATTCGACGGCGACCTCTCTGCAGAAGTATCCGATTACCTCTGGTACTATGATACTGACGAAGATGGCGTTTATGAGAGCGGCACAACGTACATCGAGCTTGATGTTTACTTCAACGTAGACGTATCCGGTATGGATCTTACATTCGACGTAATCGATCCTGATGGTAACACTATCGAATCGTATCTTGAGCCTACAAACTGGGGT
>JAEEGL011502097.1_pt1 | contig 13359 bp, 6 predicted proteins | sample 9134231 | NCBI WGS metagenome assembly JAEEGL01 (sample SAMN16246548, study PRJNA631951) | gut metagenome | biome: gut microbiome; feature: rumen; material: fiber-attached | host: Bos | place: Iran: Karaj | collected 2018-10 | reverse complement strand
GTAGATCATCAGGATGACAAAGGCGATGACGCAGCTCCAGATACCCTGACGGATAGACTCTGCACCGAGAGAAGGACCAACGATTTCCTCGCTGACGATCTTTGCGGGAGCAGGCATCTTACCAGACTTCAGCACGTTTGCAAGGTCGCGGGTGTCCTCAGCGGTGAAGTGACCTGTAATCTCGGAGTTGCCGCCTGTAATCTCGCTCTGTACGGTGGGTGCGCTATATACGTTGTCGTCAAGAACGATGGCAACGCTGCGCTTGAGGTTAGCCTTTGTGAGGGCTGCCCAACGACGAGCACCATCGACGTTCATCTTCATGCTGACACAGGGACGACCCTGCTGGTCGAAGGAGTCGCTGGCATCGGTAACAACGTCGCCCTCGAGAGGAGCACGACCGTTGCGCTCTGTCACCTTGATGGCATAAAGCTCATAGATATTGGCACTTGAGCCTTCGCCCATACCCTTCACACCCCACTTGAGGCGGAGGTCGGAAGGAAGCACTTCCTTAGCTTCGGGAGAAGCGAGAAGCTCGTCGATGTCGTTCATGTCACGCTTGCTGGCAAAACCAACCACGCAACCGTAAGCACCTTGTGCCAGTTGCAGGCGGCTCAGCAGGGGGTGCTGCTTGTGAGCCTTCTCAATGTCGGCAGCAGAAACAGCAGCAGAAACCTCGTCGGTGTTCTCTGCAACGGCAGAAGCGAGGTCAGCAGCGGCCTTGGCAGTGTCTGCCTTTTCCTCAACTGCAAGTTCGTCGGTATGGGCAACAGCCTCAGCAGAATCGACAGGAGCCTCTTCCTTGATACCGCTCAGCACGGAAGCAAGCTTGGTGTCGAGATTAACCAGGAAAGGAACAACCTCTTGCGTGTTGTATGTCTCCCAGAACTCGAGGTTGGCGCTACCCTGCAACAGCTTACGAACACGTTCAGGTTCCTTCACACCAGGCATTTCCACCATGATACGGTCTTCCTGACCCTCGAGAGCCTGAATGTTGGGCTGTACGACACCGAAGCGGTCGATACGGGTGCGGAGCACATTGTAAGAGTTGTCGATGGCACTCTTTACTTCGGCACGCAGCACGCTCTCAACTTCCTTGTCGGTGCTCTTGGTCGTCACCTTGTCTCTGAGCTGCTGTGTTGCAAAGAGTTCGGCCAGAGCCTTGTTGGGTTCCAGAGCCTTGTAGTCCTTAATAAATAAGGAAATAAAATCGTTTTGGCTGCCAGCAGCCTCTTTGGTCGCCTGTTCGACGGCCTTACGGAAGTTCTCGTCGGTTTCCTCCTTGTGGTCGGCCAATGCCTTGATGACATCGGGCACGCTGACTTCCAGAATGACGTTCATGCCGCCTTTGAGGTCAAGACCCAGGCCAATGCCCATCTCGCGGCACTCCTTCAATGTCCAGACATTGAGGTAAACCTTGTTGTTGAGCAGAGAATCCAGATAGCGGTCGGCAGCATTCTGACCTTCTGTTTGTGCAAGAGCTTCAGCTTTGCTTTCGTAGTGATTGGTCACGACGGAGAAGCTTAGATAGAAGATGCACACCAGCGTCAGCAGGAATGCGAAAAGCTTTACAAATCCTTTGTTTTGCATTGTTAGTAAAATTATTTAATGTTTATTTATGTTTTTTGCGTAAGAGCGTGCAAAGATACATCTTTTTCCGTAAACAAAGAGCAAAAGAACGATTTTTTATGCAAAAAAGATAGATTAATGTGCTTTTTTGCTCAAACGAACAATGAGAGGGTAGTGGTCAGAGGCCGAAATGGTGCGGTCGATGCTACATGAAGTGCACGACCAGTCGTCGGAATAAAAGAGGTGGTCGATACGCACGGGGAAGGAGCGTCGGGAATAAGAAAAGCCTGGACCTTTGCCTCTCTGGCGGTAAGCAGAATTGAGGCATCGGGCAAGGCGTTGATAGGTATAGGAAATAGGGGTCTCGTTAAGGTCTCCGCAAACGATAATAGGCTTACCGGTATTGCGTTCCACAAGGGCACGGATGCTGTCGGCTTGTGCACCTCTGTATGCTGCGGCTTCGCTCAACTTACTTAGAAGCATTTTTGAATTGCTCTTAATGGCTTCGCGGTTTGGCTCAATGATTGTGTGGGTGTAATCGTCCTTTTCTTCTTGGCTTAAGCCATTACTTTCTAAATGGTTGTTGATGACGAGCAGGCTGTCGCCGTGGAAGTTTATCCAGCAAGCCATGCTATGGTTTTTGCGGGTAGGGTAATCGATGTGGATGGTGTCGCTCAAGAAGGGTAGGCGCGAGAAGGTAGCAATAGAACCGCTTCGAAGGACGTTATAGGAAATGGAGTTGAGCCATTTTTTGTACTTGTTAATGACGCTGCCGCTCGCTTCTTGCAGGCAGACAATGTCGGCATTGGTTGTGTTGATGAATTGAAAGAGTTCTTCCCTTTGTTCGTCAGTATTCATGTAACCGACATTGTAAGAAATGATGGTGAGGATGCTGTCTTCGCCATTGTCGTTGTCTGCGAAGTTAAGTGGGCAATAATCAAGGATGTAGCCGCCCACTAATAGTGCGCCAGCAATGGGCACCCAGACAAGTCGCGCTCGAAAGAGCAGCCAAAACACGATGAAGAGAAAATCGACAAAAAGGAAGCCGGGGAACAGCAACGTCAAGAGCGACAGACGGGGCAACATGTCGGGCGAAACAAAGGTCAACCCTCCGCATAGCCACAGGAGTAATATGGTGAAAAGGTTAATGCCAAGGAAGAGGCCGACGGATATGCGCTTGAAGCCCCCCACCAATCTTCCCCCAAGAAAGGAGGCTTTTTTGTTGTCTTTCTTGCTCATGTTTGATGCTTCCCTCCCCCTCCTCCTCGGGGGAGGGTTGGGGAGGAGGTTACTTTCTGCTGATGTCGAACAGCCTTTTCTTTTCTTCGGGCGTGAGGCCTTCGTAGCCGTTCTTCTTTACTTTGTCGAGGATGCGGTTGAGTTCTTCCTCCCGTTCTTTCTTCTCTTGGCGGTAGGCTGCTTCCTGACCATAGCGTCCGCCGTAGGTGACATCTATGTGCGGTTCTTTCTTCTTCCCGAAAGATGAAAACCAGCGGCGGAAGTTGTCCCAAGAATTGCTGCCTCGGTCGTAGCCGCTATAGCCGCCACGACGGTTGCCGCCATTCCCACCTCGCCAGTAAAGAAGCAGTAGGAAACCGACGAGCATTCCGCCCAGATGTGCTATGTGAGCCACCCCGTCGCCCTTCTGCGAGAGGGCAGAAAGGAGTTCAATGACGGCATAGCCCATAACGAAATACTTTGCCTTGATGGGAACAGGAAGAGGGAAGATGAACAAACGTTCTTCCGGATACGTCATACCGAAGGAAAGCAGAATGCCATAGACAGCTCCCGAAGCTCCGACTGTGTTCCAACGGTTCAGGAAGTCGGCTGTGAGCATTGAGGTTCCATCGCCGAACATTATATGTTCATAACTGCCGAAGCCGTAATACCAATACTCTCCCATCTGCACCAGCTCCTGTGCCAAACCTGCACCAAGTCCGCAAGTGAGGTAATAGAAGAGGAAGCGATTCCTACCCATCGTCTGTTCCATGATGCGGCCGAACATCCAGACGGCAAACATATTGAAGAAGAGGTGCGACAGGTTAGCATGCATGAACATGTAGGTGAAAGGCTGCCAGGGACGGAAGCCGCTGGCCAGGAAGAAATGCAAACCGAACAACTCATCAAAGTCTATGCCGTGCGAAGCAAACACATAGCTCGCAAAGAAGCATAGCACATTGATGATGAGCAGGTTTTTAGTTATAGGAGGCATCGCGTTCATCTTAAAAATGCGAAATGTTAAGTTTTTGCGTGCAAAGGTACAAAAAATAGACGTATGAAAGGGTGAAAAAGGGCAATATTCAAGGTTTTTTCACGAATTATTGTTTTTTTTTGCATAAAAGCTTTGCCAATAGAACAAGTTTGACTAAATTTGTGAAGCAAAAAGATACAAATAGTGTATTTCAAATAACCTTATTACAAACAAGTTAACTATTTTTTTATGAACAAGACTGAATTAGTTGCCAAGATCGCTGAGGGCGCTGGCATGAGCAAAGTTGACGCAAAGAAGGCTCTGGATGCAACTCTGGAGGCCATCAAGGGTGCTGTTAAGAAGAGCGAGAAGGTTGCTTTGGTAGGCTTTGGCACATTCTCCGTAGCAAAGCGCGACGCTCGCAAGGGCATCAACCCCGCAACCGGGAAGACTATCAACATTCCTGCAAAGAAGGTTGTTAAGTTCAAAGCTGGTTCTGAACTCGCATTCTAAGAAAGTTTTTCTTTTTATGATGAGGATGTGTCAAACAAAGGCACATCCTTTTTTGTCGCCTATAAACTTGCGCCCGAAATCAAAAACACTCTACACTCTACACCAACGGCTGTAAAGAGTTGATTCCCAATGAGTAGCGAGGTGTAGAGCCTCTACACCACTCTACACCCACTCTTCACCAGTATATTCTATTGGGTATCAATAGATTGGAAGCGCTGGTGTAGAGTGTAGAGTGTTTTTGTTTTTTGTTCAATCTGCAAATACTGATGTCCTCAAAGGTGAGGAGGAATGAGAAGAAAGATTCCACGGACTAAAACGAAATGTTGCTACTGGAAAAATATAACGTGCCTCGTTTGCCAACGAAGCACGTTAAGTTTGCCAACGCAACACGTTAAGTTTAGCAACGTAACACGTTAAGTTTAGCAACTCGACACGTTAAGTTTAACAACTCGACACGTTAGGCTAAAACAGCCGATACGAGAATGTGGCCGAGATGTTTGGATAGACCTTGAACTTGGAAATCGTATTGACAATGTCGCCGACTTTTCCCGGTATGTCGTGCACGTCGCTTAATATATCAACGTGTTGCTGGGGTTCGTCAATGAGCCACTTCGGTTGGGCATCGGGGTTGCTGTAGTCGAAGTCCTGGTTCCAGCGCACGATGTCGAAGGAGTCATTGTCGAACTGGTTGGCTTTCCAGGCTTCATAGTCTGCTTGGTTGTCCCAGGCATCTGCGCTCCACCGTTTGTCTATCTTGTAGATGTTGTCAACATAGACATTGGGCTTCCCGCAGAGGAAGAGGATGCCGGCATCTACGTTCAGCTTCCACTTCTTGTTCTTCGACAAGTGCGTGTTATAGCCAAAGCCAAGGTAGGGGCGGACCTTGCTCACCTTCATCTCGGCGCTGAAGGTACCGTCTTCGTTGGGAACCATCAGAGCCATGTCGCCGTCGGCGAACTTGCCGAGGTTGAAGCCGGCGATGCCCATCTTGAAGAAGGGGTCGTTCGCCCTGTTGCCGTTGTTTAGTTCATTGCCGTTGATGCCTTCTTGACAATACTTGACGTAAAGTTTGTTGTATGCCGTGATGCCTTCCAGAATCAGCTTCTCCTCGTCCTTATTGTAGGCTTCGCCCACATCGGACGGGCCAACAAAGAAGCCTGCGGTGAAGCTCCAGTGCTTGTTGTTCTTGAAGGGCAAGACATCCACCATGAACTTAAACTGATGCAGGTTTGGCTTCATGTCTGTTTTCACATAGTCCCTCAGCTCCGTGTTGCTGTCGCGGAACTTGTCCAGCAGGTCTTTGTATTCCTTGAACTGCGGCTGCGTGATATCTACGCCATATTGGTCCAGCTTGGCATCGATGTTGTTTGCCTTGCTGATGAGGCTCTGTATGCTGCCGTTTCGTGTTTCGATGTTGAAGTCGGAGTGGAGAGTGAAGCGTGGCATATAGTTATATCCGGCACGGACGCGAACGTAGTTGCCGATAGGCATAGCCACGTCAACGCCAATGCCTAAGGATCCCACGTTTACTCCTATGTCCATGTGGTTCAAGATGTTCTTGTCTGACGACTGTGTCTTCTCCTGTGCCAGCATTGCAGACGACAACATCAGAGCAGTAAGAAATATACCAAGCTTCTTCATAATTCAAGTTGTTTTTCGTTGTTGCGTTATTTCGATATTACGCCAGTTTATTTAATCACAACCTTTACTCCACCCACGATATACAGTCCAGCGGGCAAGCCATTCAAGTCGTTTGTTTTGCGGAGTTGTGCGCCGGTGAGTGTATAAACACCTTCAACAGAATTGTTCGTTTTTTCGGCAATGATTTCATCAATACCAGAGCCATCGATGGTAATGTCGAGCACAGCAGGTGTGCTGGCATCAGCCTTGAGGTAGCTTGTGTTGGCAAACAGGCAGTAAGCCTGTACTTTCGTAAGCGTTTCCCAGTTCGTGATCTTTATCTTGTTGAGTCGGCTCTGGTCGTCGTTCGTCATTACGAGTTTTCCATTAACAACGGAGAGGATTCGCATTGTGGCAGGATCGAAAACTTTGTAGGCGTCTGTCGAACCTTGCGGGCGTTTGCCGTTGCAGAAATAGACACCTCCAAGCTTGTTTCCATTGACTTTGGCAGAAGAGGTGTTGAGAAGTTCGAGGCGGTTGTCGGAGGGACTGGCTGATGCACACTCGATGATAACTGGTGTGCTTGCTGGCACCTCACCCACAATCTCTTTTATGAAGGCTTCGTTTCCTACAACCTTGCTAACGTAATAGACGTGCATCCCGGCGGAAGCCGTCTTGAATGGGAAAGCGGCATAGAACGGCTGGTAGTATTTGCCATTCAGGGATATGGTAGGCTTGATACCGAAATAGTTGGTGGCATGGTTGGTCGTGATTTTATCGACATACCATTTGCGGTAGCCTTGTTTTTGCCTTGTTCCCATCATACCTTGGTCTGAGGCACTACTTTCGTCGTCGGAAAGGTACTTCGTAACGCCTGCTCTGGTGGCATAGACTTGGTAGGTGCCGTCCGACGCATTCTGTTTGACGTTAACATACATACCGGTCAGTGCGTGGACACCTGTCCCCTGTGCCTGAAGGTCGTAGGCATCGCTCGAAACCTGTTTGATGAAGATAACGCTGGCTGGCTCGGAAACGGCTTTGTTGATGTCTTTCCATAACTGGATGGCCTGGAAATCTTCTTCGTCTTTTGCCTTGTTGTAGTAGTCTTTGTTGTCCGTCACATAGATGTAGCGGTTTGTGGCAAAATTGTTGATGCGGTAGTATCCGTTGCCGACAAACCCCGAGTAGTTACCCTGAGCAAATGCGCCTGCTATACTTAGCAAGGCAAATAGTGTAAAGGAGAAAAATCTTTTCATAAATCATAATTCTTCCCCCCGCCACTACGCGTGTAGCGGAATGACGGGGGGAAGTAGCTAAAATGTAATAGTTTGAATGTTTATTCAGCAATGCAGATTGTAACGCGGTTGAGGTCGTTCTGCTCATAGGGCTGAACGAAGTCACCCTTACTATCTACGGTGATGCGGGCGCGGTCAATACCAAATCTGTTAACCAACAGATTGTTGATGACCTGAGCACGCTTCTGTGCATAGCCGATGTTGAGTTTGGGATTGCCGGTACCTCTGTCAGCGTAACCAGTAACGGATACCTTTGAATCGGGATACTTGTTGAGGTATGCTACAACATCCTCTACCTTGGCCATTTCTGTCTTGCTGACTTCAGAGCCGCGGATGGTGAAGAAAATGTCGCGACGCAGAGGCTCACGCTTGTCAGGAGCAGGCGGGTTAACGTAAACAGTATCAGCGGGCTTCTCAACAATCTTCTCAACTACCTTTTCAATCACGATTGGACCAGGGTGAGGCTTCTTAGCGAGCTTGCCCAGTCTAACCTTTACACCTGCCAATGCGTTGAAGTACCAGTCGGCATTACCTGCCTTCTTGGAGTTGTAGTGGTCAGATGTGGCGTTGCAGTTCAACTCGAGGCCGAGAGCAACACGACGGCTTACGTTGAAGTCAAGGTAAGCACCGAAGCGACCCACGAAACGAGTCTTGGTGCCACTCCAATAGAGAGACATCTGGTGTGCAGGGTCTTGGGTTGCATCAGTTGCAAACACAAGATTCCTCACGCTTCCAGCTTCGTCGTTGTTCCAAGCGAAGTTTGCGCCAAGGCCAGCCAACAGACCGAAGTTGCAGACGCGGTCGGGCTTGTAGCCGAGAATCCAGTTGGTCAGGTCGCAAGTCACATCAAGAGTTGGAGCTACGAAGTTGTACTTCCAAGTCTGAACACCCAGATTCCTGAGATTGTTGGAGTAGCGTGAGAAGTCTGTACCACCCTTGCTCTGCCAAGAATCGATAGCTAAACGCAGACCCCATACCGGAGAGAAGTTGTAGCCAACTGCTGCTTGGAAGTTGCCAGAAAGCAGGTCGCTGAAATCAACTTCACCCAAGGTGTATTGTCCACCTATCTGAGCCTGGACGTACCAGTGAGGAGCAAAAGCCTGCTTGCAAGGCATCATTCCGCAGACGGGCTTTTCACCTGCAGGCTTGTCAAAAGGCTGTTCCGCAGCTTGCGGCTGCTGCGCGGATGCTGTGAGGCATCCGGCAAGCAGTGCAGCTGTCATGAATATCTTCTTGAGTTTCATAATCGTTACTTTATAATTAAATTGTTCAGTAAGATGGGTTTACTTAATCTGGATGTAGCCTCTGCGCGTAGAGATGTTGCCGCGGAAGTCGAGGGCAGAGTAAGCAATCTCGTAGATGTAGCCGCTCTCCATACCGCTGACTTCAATCATGCGCTGTGTGCCGTCGATAACGGTGTTCATATCACCCTTGTTGGCAGCCTTCAGCTTAGCAACGCAATCGGCATCACCGCCCTGAGCACTTGCACTACCCTTGTAGACGTTGGTAACAGCTACGTGCTTCCTTGAGAATGGAACAACGATTTCCAGTGTCTTGGAGGTGGGATAAATCTTCAAATCATTCTTTTCCATCACAGTGGGTTTGTCCTTAGCGGGACTGATAACCTTGAAGCCCTTGGCGTCTTCAGTCACCATGAAGGGGCCTAACTGATAGTTGATGCCGTTGATGAAGTTCACAATCACGGTGTTAATCTTGTCAAGATACTGGTGGAGCTTACCATCGGTTCCAAGATAGCTATCTACTATATTGTTGAACTTGTTCTCGTAGTTGTTAATTCTATCCAGAGTGTTGTTGATGTCTTTAATGATTTTCTCCAACATCTCGCGCACATTATTTACAGCATCCTGAGAATTGCCCCAAACTTCTGCCATTTCAGTACGCAGGTCGTATGTGAAGCTGAGGTGCAAAGTGGGTGTTGTGCCGCTGCTCAGGTCAATGATACTGGAGAGAGTGATGGCTGCTGTAGTTGCAGGAGTAATGGTGTAACCTGTGCCTGTGGCAACAAACGTAACAATACTTTGTGAGTCAATTGTCAGGACACCACTGGTGCTCATAGAAGCGGGAACTTGGTCTTCCAAGTCATACCATACATATTTCTTAATAGCGTCGTTTACAACTGGAATGACGAGTTTCATAGGAACGCTGGTGCTTGTAACATTACCACAGATTACCAAGGTTGCTGCATTTGCATCTGGATCGGCTTCATCAATCATTAAACCGCTGGGGATGTTAACAGCTGTGCCATTAACTGTTAGACCTTTTGCAAACTTCACTGGAACTATTGCACCTTCAGGAATTTGCATGTGATAAGTCAGACCATCAATTGTTACATCGTCGCCGATTGTTATCTCAAATCTTGCTACGGTTTCATCCTTGAGGTCTTTCAATTCAATCTTTGTAATGTCAATACCGTCAACAATATCCTTAATCATGCCAGTTCCTGTGTTGAGAGCTATCTTGAATTTCTTCTTCAGTTCGCTGGCAAGTTTGTTAAGAAGACTTTCCACGCGCTCGTAACCAGGAACAGTCACGTAGTTGAAGTCCTTACCCCAGTTCAGACCAAGGGGCTTGAGAGCTGTGGCGGCAAGATTGTACTGAGAATAGATGGACTGTGTTGACGTTCCATCGGGAGAAGTGTATTCGCACTTCAGACCGCTCTGCTGGAGACGCAGGGTGCGGATAACGTCATAGATATCTGCTGCCAATACATCAAGCCCGGTGTTTCCTGCTGCCAGTTTGCCATTGATGATGTCCTGAAGCTGTTCCTTTGCATCTTTTGCCAAGTCCTTGATAGCTGCCTCGTTGAATGGTCTTTCAACATTCTTTAATGAGGTGTTCATAACGTAAGCGTCTGCCTCGTAGAAACCGTTGTCTGCACGGCTGTAGCCGAACTGCAGCGTAGCATTGCTCTTGCGGAGAGGCTCAAGCTTGAAGAGGGATTCCTCATCCTGTGAGTTGACAATGGTCAAATTCAAGCCTTTGACATCCACGGTTGTCGGGTTAATAGTTAAATAAACCTTACCTGCGTGAGCTTTGCCATCCATGTCGCTGTTCAAACCGTTCATGAGAGGAAGACCTGCATCTGCCTCAAAGACATCATCGCTTCCGAAACCAGAGGCTGTAATCATTGACCAGTCTGCAGGAGTAAGAGCTTCTTCACTGCGGATATAAGTAGCGGTCTTTATTGTTGGGAATTCAACATCCACAACAGGTTCTCCATAGTAAGCCACGAGGACGTTAGACTGGATATTTGCGGGAATGCTGAATGTACCAAACATCGGGTTGTATGTACCCTGGATGGTAATGCCTGTAACCATGCTGCCCAAGTAGTTCTGGAGAGCATCAACATCGCTTCTCAGAGCATCTACCTTAGGTTCAACTGCATCGAGCCTATCCTTGGCGTCCTTCATCTCGTTCTTCAAAGTCTTGATGTCGTTCTCCATAGTGGGGAGCTTACCGTTGATTACGTCAACTGCGTCCTGAACGTCACCAACCTTTTCATTCAGCGTGTTAAAGTTGTCATTGATAGCCTTCCAAAGAGCTGTCTTGTCAACATTGTAGTCACCAATCTTGACGGTACCCTCTTCGAGAGCCTTAACGCGAGCTTTCAGAGCAGCCAGATCCTCGAGTGCGTCAGCGAAGTCTTTTGCATCTACTTTGTCCTCAATAAGGTCGTTCACGAGATCCTCGAGGTCGTCCTTCGTAACGAAGTCGCTGGCGTCACCGATAACATCCTTAATAATGTCGGGGAGCTGATCCTTAATGTCGTTGATAAGATCTACATTAATATAATTAACAAGCTCGTTCTTAAGTTCATCCTTCAAACCGTCAATCCTGCCATCTACAGCATGGATTCTGCTCATCAGCTGCCAGTACCAAGCAATGAGGGTCTCGCGGTTAACATAATCCTTGAACTTCTCGTCCATAGTCTGGAGAACCTTGTCGATGTCTTCGAGGTGCTGTTCGTTAGCTGCAACTCTTTGTGCCAGTTCGTAGAGCTTGTCACCAACAGCCTGGTCGCCAGCAGCCATATCCTTATACAGCTGGATAATCTTGTCGTAGAAGTCCTTTGTGAACTGGTTCAGGTCTTCCTGAGTAGCAGTACCGTTGAGAGCATCCTTTGTAACGAAATCCTTCAGCATTGCGTCGATGGCATCCTTGTCGTAATAGTTCTTGAGTTCGTCGGCAATCATCTGAATGACACCAGCCTTAAGGTTGGCAATTTCTGTGTCAACGTATGCTTTTGCCTTGTCGAAGTTGTCTTTGCACTCCTGCTTTACGGTAGCAAGCTCGACAGCTACATCTCTCAGTTGATCCTTCAGGGCATCGTACTTGTCATACAAATCCTTGAGGTCTTCCTTCATGTCGTTAACGGTAGCGGTAAGGTCTTCGATAGCCTTTGTGTTGACGCCAATCTGAGCAGCCTTGTCCAGAAGGTCCTTAACGGCATCCTTCAGTTCGTCGGTAGTCTTCTCAAGGTTCTTGATGCTGGCTTCGTTTACACCTACAGCAACCTTCAAGTCGTTGATGCTCTGTGCGTTGGTTTCAGCCTTTGCTTTTGCCTCGCTTGCTTCGTTATAAGCTTGGTTGGCTTTTTCTGTTGCCAAAGTCAAGTTGGTGTTGATGGTCTTCAGCTCGTCCTGAATCTTATCAATGGCAGCAGCATTTGTCTTAATGGCTTCTGCATTGTTGGCAATTGCCTGAGCGTTGGCCTTGATGGCATCAGCGTTAGCAATTACGCTATTGCTGAGCTGGCTGATTGCGCTGGTAAGCTCGTTAACTTTGGTCTCGAGCTTGCCGTCCAGGTTGTCAATCTTGCCCTGGAATTCGCTCTTGAGGGCATCAAGCTTGTCATTGATGTCGTCCTTGAGATTGTCAATTCTTCCTCCAATGGCGTCAATTTTATCGCTAAGTTCACCATTTACCTTGTCAATTGCAGCTTGGAGCTTGTCCTCGTTTGCATCAATAAGGTCGCGGAGATCCTTCGTGTCCTGTTGCAATTTGGTGATAGCTTGTTCGTTAGCTTCCACTCTGCCAGTCAGGGATGCAACGGTGACAGCGAGGTCGTTAACCTTGTTGGCGGTGTTAAATGCCTGTGCTGCGAGAGCATAAGCCAGGTCAGCGGCATTCTGTGCAGCTTGTGCAGCCTGCTGAGCAGCGGTAGCGTCGCCTTGAGCCTTGTCGGCAGCCTGCTGAGCAGCGTTTGCAAGACCTTCTATTCTCTGTGCTTCGCTAAGAGCTAACTGAGCGTTGGTGTTGGCTGTGTTGGCAAGAGCCAAAGCGTTGTTGGCAGTTGTCTGAGCTGTTGTAACGTCACCTCTGATGTCAGCCAATTGCTGATCCATCCAATTCTTGTTGTCAATGATAGCCTGCTCAGCCTTAGCAAGTCTTGTAAGGATGTCGTCGAATTTGCTGTCATAGTTGTTGAACTTGTCGGTGTAGTCACAGTTGCAGCTCTTGATGGCTGCGAGCTGGCTTTCCAACGTTGCAATTCTGGTTTCAAGGCCGTCCTGAAGGGCCTTGTTCTGAGTAATCAGAGTCAAGAGGTTCTGGTCTTCCAAAGCCTTGAGGCCAGCCTGAATGCCGCTAATCTGGGTGGTCAGGCCACCAATGATTGCTGTTAACTCGCTTTGGCTAACCTTGCCATTAAGTGCGTCTTGCAGGAGAGTAATCAAGTTCTTAATGCCTGCGATTTCCGAGGTAAAGCTGCTTGAGAGGCCAGCGTAATCCACCTTGACGTCGTTGACATCGCCCTTGAGTCCGTTAATCTCATCTTGAAGTGCGGTGAGTGCGGCCCTAAGTCCATCGATGTCGTCGATGTCCATGTCAAGGTCGAGACCATTGAGTGCAGCCCAAAGATTTGCTACTTCGGTGGTGAGACCGTCAATCTGAAGTTGCAATCTTGCTTCCAGTGCAGCTTCGTCGCAATCACAGGAATTGATTGCACTAACTGTTGCAAGAAGGTCCTTGTACTTCTGCAAGAGGTCTTCCAGAGCAGCCTGCTGCTTGTCAATAGCGTCTTGCAAGCTTGCATTCTTGTCAATGACCTGAGTACGCAATTCATTGTACAGATCCTCGTTGGTATCCTTACAAGATACGAACGAACCCACGCTTACTGCTGCAACCAGCAGCATGAGGATTTGAATGAGTTTC
>JAEEGL017138139.1_pt1 | contig 13360 bp, 9 predicted proteins | sample 9134231 | NCBI WGS metagenome assembly JAEEGL01 (sample SAMN16246548, study PRJNA631951) | gut metagenome | biome: gut microbiome; feature: rumen; material: fiber-attached | host: Bos | place: Iran: Karaj | collected 2018-10 | reverse complement strand
CTTCCCTTGTATTCACAGCAGGCTACTGAAAGGCCTACTGACATCTGTCTTTTGATCTCCTCAGGATCGTAGTCAAGCGTAGTGTTACCGTCATTGATGCGTCCCTGACGATTGATAGCTTTGGTGTAATAAAGAATAGCCTCAGCTAATGTCGTCTTGCCGGAACCTACGTGGCCGAACAACGCGATGTTGCGAATCTTGTCTGCGGAATAATTTTCCATCAGTCGTTTCCTCCTTCGAAGTAAAAGATTAAAATACTTTCCTATTATATAAGATTCGGTATGCTAATTCCACAAAAAAGCGTCAATACCGAAAAGTTTTTTTGTGCATAGTTTTACACTCTCAAATCACGGTGGTTATTTTGCAAAGAATACGGCTGTTGCTAAGCTTTCAGCCGTCTTTTCAGCCCGGGTATGCGCGAAAAAACGTCATCCTGTCAGGCATATACCTTGCAAATTGCCACATTTTCGCCAAAGCAAAAAAGAGGCTGTCACCGGGACAGCCTCTTCTTGCAGTTGAAATTGTTTTTGCTGATTACTTCATCGGTCTGCCGAAGATAAGTACCAGTCTGTCTTCCTTCGAGTTGAAAGTGCCTGATCCCAATGAACCGAGTGACTGAGCCTCAGAGCTGCCGCCCATGGAGGACATAAGCTTTCCGCCGTCATCATCTACTACGGAGATAAGTGTCCAGCCGTCAGCTGACTTCTTCTTGAGGAGCTTTGAAAGAGCATCAACGTTAACTTCTGCAGCCTTGTTGTGCTCAACAGTCTCTACTGAATACTCCATCGGTCCGCCGGCAGCGCCGCCGCCTGATCTTACCTTCTTCTCAAGCTCTGCAACAGCGTTGTCCAATGACGCGAGTTTCTTCTCAAGCTCTGCCTTCTCCATCTCTTTCTCCTTGATCTTTGCTTCTAATTCTGTAATCTGATCGAGCATCTTGCCCTTTTCGCTCTCGCTCAATGCAGCCTGCTTAAGGAATACGGACTGCTTTTCTGCGTTGAGAACGATCTCCTGGGCTGCAGCTTCTGCAAGAACTGTAGCGTTCTTGGAATCAGCGATGATCTCCTTGGCTTCCTTAAGTTCAGCCTGGAGGCCTTTGATCTGATCCTGTATATCGATCGACTGCTGCTGATAATCGTTGAATTCTTTCTCAGCCTGATTCTTTCTTTCTTCGGATTCTTCGAGCTCTTTTCTTGCTTCCTCAAGAGTCTCATCGAGGTCCTTGCGTCTCTGGCTTGCATCCTTCTCAAAGTTCTCGATCTCGGCATTGAGTTCATCGCGCTTAGCCATCGCAGCTTCAGCCTCTGTCATGACCTGCTTTGCCTTCTCGGTCATCTCGTCGAGTTCAGCCTGTGCCTGCTTATTGCGCTCTTCGAGCTGAACGATGATCTGGTCTCTTTCAGCCTGAGCTTCAGCAATGAGCTTTTCCTTCTCGGCATTGGCGATATCTCTGTCGCGCTCTGCATCAGCCTTCATCTTGAGGGCTTCAGCTGCCTGCTTCTCGGAAAGCTTCTTATGCTCTTCTTCCAGCTTGGCCTTTTCCTTCTCGAAATCTTCACCCAGCTTTACGATCTTAGCTTCTGCAGCCTTGATCTCCTTCTCTTTTTCAGCCTTGATCTTATCGGCATTGTCCATCATGCTCTGGACTTCTTTTGCCTGTGCGATCAATTCATCTCTCTTAGCGAGAGCCTCGCCATATTCCTTTTCGACCTGTGCAGCAAGCTGTTCTGTCTGCTTCTGAGTCTCTTCGTAGATCTTCTCCTGCTCGATCTTAGCTGCAGCGATGAGATCGTCATGTTCTTTCTGGGACTTCTTCTTAGCCTCAGCCATCATCTCGTTGGCTTCTTTGCGGAGAGCATCTCTCTTGTCGCGGGCTTCGATTACTTCGTCACGGATCGTGTCTACGGATTTCTCCAATGCTTCCTGTTCTGCAAGCTTCTTCTTCTGGAATGTTGTGAATTCCTTGTCGAGTTTAGCACGCTCGGTCTCATACTGTTCCTGCATGCTTGCATAATCACGCTTAAGCTTTTCTACAGCTTCAAGGATTCTCTTTTCTTCTTCGGAACGCTTCGCTTCTGCACGGGCTATATTGTCCTGCTGCTTCTGTTCAAGGATCTTTTTCGCTTCGGCAGCTGCCTCGTCGTTGTTTCCCTGGGAAGCTTTCTGGAAATCGTATTTGCACATTGAGCAGCGGGCAACATTGTCACCCATCATTACGCCGCAAACCGGACATCTCTTCATAACTTGGTTCTCCTAAAAAGCGCGCGAAATAATACACGCGCAAAAATTGTATGCGCCTATTATATACCAGGATGCCCTAATTTATTAGTTCTTTCTTAAGGGAATTTTATAAATTTTTAGTGAATTTTAAATGAGACTTGAAGTCCGCAAGGGCTTTTTTTGTACTCGTTGTCATATAAAAACACCGATTGCCCTTCTTTATAATTAGCGTAATTTCTTTTGAGGAGGGGCAAAATGCACCGTTTTATCACAAAAACCGTCATTACTGCATCAGCTGTCTGCCTTATGCTTTCAGGTCTTGCAGGATGCACCAAAAAGAGCGGCGACGTTAATAACAACGCCGTTGTGGGAATTACACAGGAACCCGGCATCTTCGATCCTCACACTGTAGTTGCAGCAGGCGATGAAGAGATCATCTTCAACGTTTACGAGGGCCTTTACAAGTACGATTACGAAGGCAACCTCAATCCCTGTCTTGCTACAGACGTTGAGATCTCCGCAGATGCTTCCGTATATACATTCACGATCAGGGACGGCGTCAAATTCCATGACGGTTCCGATCTCGACGCAGCAGACGTCGTATACTCCCTCAAGCGTGCGGCAGGTCTGCTCGACACACAGGACGGCACTGCTCTCGTAAGCGAACTCGATTCAATAAAGGACGTTACAGTTGCAGCAGACGGACGTGTTGAAGTTACTCTTGAGTCTCCCAACAGCGAGCTCTTATGCTATTTCACAACGGGAATCATTCCCGAAGGCTACGACAACTGCCAGAAGGCTCCTGTCGGAACAGGCCCTTTCAAGTTCGAGTCATATACACCCGGCCAGAGCGTAGTCCTCGTTAAGAACGAAGACTACTGGGTACACGGTCTTCCCTACCTTGATACGGTTACTTTCAAGGTTTGCGCTGACATGGACGCAGGTCTCACAGAGCTTGCAGCAGGAAGTATCGATATCTTCCCTTACCTCACACCTGACCGTGTAAACCAGCTTGATTCAACAAAGTTCAACGTATTGTCCAACGGTTCAAACATGGTTCAGATCTTTGCTCTCAACAACTCCGTTGAGCCTCTGAACGATCTTAAGGTCCGTCAGGCAATCAACTATGCCATCAACAGAAAAGACATCATCTCTGTAACAATGGACGGAACAAGCGTAGAGCTCACAACAGCAATGAGTCCTGCAATGGGCAGCTATTACGACTCTTCACTTGACGGAACATTCGACCAGGATCTCGAAAAGGCAAAGTCTTTAATGGCTGAAGCAGGCTATGAGAACGGCTTTGACCTCACATGCACAGTTCCTTCAAACTATCTCATTCACGTAAATACCGCAGTAGAGCTCGCTTCCGAGCTTAAGGCTATCGGCATCAATCTTGAGATCAAGCAGGTAGACTGGGCAACATGGCTTGACCAGGTCTATAAGGGACGTCAGTATGAGACAACAGTCATCGCACTCACAAGCGCTTACGCACCTTACGATGTTCTTGAGCGTTACCAGTCTTCCGATGACGGAAACTTCATCAACTACTCCAACAGCGAGGTTGATGCTCTCATGGCTCAGATTCCGCTCATTTCAGACGTAAACGAGAGAACAGAGCTTTACCATCAGGTATTAGGTCTCCTTACTGCAGATGCGTGCTCCGTATACATCCAGGATCCCACGACGATTACCGCAGTGTCCACAAGACTTGAAGGTTATCACGTATATCCGATGTATGTTCAGGACATGTCCCAGGTAAAACTTGCCGGCAACTGATAATTATCCGGGTTAAATACATAAAAGGCTGTCTCTGCAGAGCAGGGGCAGCCTTTATTCTTTTGATTTAAGCGAAAAGCATATATAATAGGTTTCTATTTAGAATCCTTAATGGGGGGAGCAGGATTTGAAGAGCAAAACCGGATATTTCATCGGGAAACTCATAGAGCTTATCTTGACACTTCTTGTTGTGTCATTGCTCGTTTTTGCTGCCTTCTCGATCATCCCCGGAGATGCCGCAAGAGTAATGCTCGGCCCCAATGCTTCAGAAGCACAGGTGGAGCTGCTCCGCGCCCAGCTCGGCCTTGATAAGCCTCTTATCGTCAGATACGGTTCATGGCTTTTGGGCATCATCACTTTCAATCCGGGAACATCCTACGCATTTAACATGAGCGTTGCAGAGCTCATCGGTCAGAGACTTCCCGTAACCGTCGGAATGAGTGTCATCGCAATGCTGATGGTCATCATCATTTCTTATCCTCTTGCAGTCGTAAGCGCAAGAAAACCGGGCCGTCTGGGCGATCAGATATGTTCCGTCATCGGCCACGTTCTTTTCGCGATACCGCCTTATGCAGCTTCACTTCTGCTCATACTTTTGGCAGGCTCGCTCTTCTCACTCGTCACGGTCGGAAACTATGTAAGTCCCAAAGACGATTTCTTAGGTTATGTCGGCTGCCTTCTGCTGCCGTCTTTTGCAATCGCTCTGCCGAAGATCGCCATGAGCTTTAAGTTCTTAAGGTCTTCCATCATCGAGCAGCGAGCTTCAGATTATGTGCGCACTTCAAAGAGCCACGGACTTTCTGATCTCAAGATCCTCATCCGCCACGTGCTCCCGAATTCAAACGTTTCCTCGATCACGATAATCTCCATTATCCTCTCGGACATTCTGGGCGGAAGCCTTATCGTCGAGCAGGTATTCAATCTTCCCGGATTGGGACGTCTTCTCCTGATGGCGATTGAACGCCGTGATTTCCCGCTTCTTTCAGGCATCGTATTCTATCTCGCATTCATAACGGTCATCCTCTACTTCCTTTCCGACATCGCCGCAAGCCTTGCCGACCCGAGGATCAGGTTGAAGTAAGGGGGCCGGTCATGCAGTCAGTAAAGAACAAGACAAACAGATCTCCTGAAGCGTCCGCATTCTACACGGCCGGTCTTATTCTGCTCGGCATCGTCGTTGTATCATTCATCGTCTCGCTGTTCTGGACACCTTACGAACCTGATGCCACCAATGCAGCTTCAAAGCTCCTGGCGCCGTGTCTTGAGCATCCTTTCGGGACAGATAACCTCGGAAGAGACGTGCTTTCCAGAGTCATGTCCGCTTCTAAATACACGATATTTATCTCTGCCGCAGGTGTAGCCATAGCGCTCATCCTCGGCACCGTTGCAGGCATTCCGGCAGGATATTTCGGCGGAATCACCGACAGGGGAATAATGCTTTTGGGCAACAGCATCATGTGCTTCCCGGGCATTCTTTTGGCCCTTGTTGCCGTAGCAGTTTTCGGTCCTTCCGTCACCAACGTCATCTGGGCACTGGGACTTGTTTTCGCGCCGACATTTGCAAGGGTATGCAGAGTCGGAACTATGGAAATAAAAGAATTGGATTATATAACGCACGCGCGCGTAATGGGTGTTAAGCCGGTACGCATAATGACGTTCCACATCTTCCCGAACCTCGTGGGACAACTCCTTCCGGCAACAGTCATTGGCCTTGCAAACATGACTCTTTTCGAGTCCGGTATGAGCTATCTCGGCTTGGGCGTTCAGCCGCCCGATGCTTCATTCGGCAAGATGCTCTCGGAAGCCCAGGCTTATGTCCGCGTGGCTCCCTGGCTCGTAATCTTCCCTGCGCTGATGCTGATATTCTATATTCTCGGCCTCTATTTCATCTCTGAGGGACTCCGCGTCAACCTCTCGAAAGGAGGCAAGTGATGCCGCGCCATATCCACATCGTGAAAGTACATCACCTCACCCTCTCTTTTCCGACGCGCAAGGATCCAAATCCCAAGCCGGTTCTTGACGATGTCGATTTCGGCATCAGAGACGGCGAGATCCTGGGTCTCATCGGCAACTCCGGCTGCGGTAAGACCATGACCTCACTTGCAATCGCAGGCCTTCTTCCCGAAGCCGCTTCAATAACGTCAGGTTCCATCAAGTTTGCAGGCGAAAACCTTCTCGAGATGAAGCCGAAGGCAAGACGCGCGATGCTCGGAAAAGACATCGGCATGATCTTCCAGGAACCTTCAACCGCACTTGACCCTCTCATGACATGCGGCAAGCAGCTTGAGGAAGTCCTTACAGCGCACAAAGACAATCAATTGACGCCTGAACAACGCCATAAGACCATAACCGAAATGCTTGAAACAGTCGGCTTTACCAATGCTGAAGAGATCTGCGGACGTTATCCCCACCAGCTCTCGGGCGGCCAGCGCCAAAGAGTCCTCATCGCCGGAGCGGCACTCTTAAAACCCCGTCTCCTCATTTGCGACGAGCCCACATCTTCGCTCGATACGGTAACTACTGTATCCATACTGGCACTTCTTAAAGACCTGTGCCACAAGCTTCACATGACAATTCTTTTCATCTCCCACGACCTGTCGGCAGTAAGAGGATTCTGCGACCGCGTCATGGTAATGAAGGACGGAAAGATAATAGATAAAGACACGGCTTCAGAGATCCTGAGCCATCCCAAGAACACCTATACGGCAGAGCTTTTGACCAATGCAAGACTCGACACGAGGATACTCGGTCTTGAGCCCGCAAACGCTGATTATTCAAAGAGTCCCGTCCTCACGGCGAAGGATATCACCGCAGGCTACGGCAGATCTTTGTTTGAGCGCGGCAGTAAAACGTCCGGCGACAACAACATCCTTCACGATGTATCACTCGAAGTATTCCCCAATGAGATACTTGGTCTCATCGGTGGTTCCGGCAGCGGAAAGACTACGCTTATCAGATCCCTTCTGGGACTTCTGCCTCATTCGGGCACGGTAAACATCAAGAGCACAAGTGTCGGCGCTATCTTCCAGGATCCCGTATCCTGCCTGAACCCCGCCCACACAATCAAGTGGCATATGGAAGAGGCCTTGAGAGCTTCCGGCAAAGCGAAAACGGTTAGCGGCACCGGTTCCAGATCAGAAAGAAAAGCCAGGACTTTAGCAAGGATAATCGCAGTTCTTGAAGAATGCGGTCTCGGCGAGAAATACCTGTCACGCCACCCCAAGGAACTCTCCGGCGGCCAGCGCCAGCGCGTTGCCATCGCAATGTGCCTTATCCAGGAACCTGCCCTCATAATTGCAGATGAGCCGTTCTCATCTCTGGATGCTAGCTCATCTGCCGAACTCTTAAAGCTCATGACGGATATCAACAGGGAGCTCGGCACCGCATTCCTTCTCATTACCCACAACATTCACATCGTAAGACAGATCTGTCCGCGTGTGCTCGTAATGGACCACGGAAAGATCTGTGAAGAAGGAATCACAACGGAAGTCCTGACAGCTCCCAAATCAGAATGCGCATCTGCCCTTCTTGAAGCAGAACGCAAGATCCACGGAATCTAAAAAGTAAGAAAGGCTGCTCCGAGGAGCAGCCCATCTCAAGGGTGATCTATATAAAGTGATGTCACTTTATTGTATTGATATATAGATACAATTCAACAATATATTATCTATTTAAGATAATTCTTAACTAAAATCTACTCCATAATTATCTTTAAACCAATCCATTTGTTTCTGATTTAAGGTAACTGTATCTTTACCTTCAAAATCAGGGAAAGCAGGGATTTTACCGTTATAATTCAAATTCCACTGACAATTGTTTGTAAATACCGCTTTGTATTTATCGCCTTCTTTAGTTATATTAACCGTAAGTGTGTTATACCCGCCTACATCAGTAATATATACTGAAGTAGTATTTCCACTTACTGTAGGCTTTTTTACTTGACCGACACTTCCATTCGGGGTCCCTGGGTAACTATAATTGCTTGAAACACTAACAACACCATAGGATGTAGAATTAGAACCTGTAACAGGATCTGTGTTCGGTTTGTCAGGTGTCTCATTATCTTTGTCCTTGTCGCCTTCTCCTTCAACTGGAGGTGTGGTTCCGCCGTTACCATCGTTTACAGGCTTGCTTCCGCCACCCTGTTTCTGTTTCAGGTATTCATCTTCACTCATGCCGTTATGAGCACTCGGATTATAGACAGGCTTGATGTCAGTGCTGCCGTCCTTGCATCCGGCTTCGATCTCTTCTGCTGTATAACCCATCTTAATATAAGCATTGTAGTTGCTAAGCCACAGCTTATAATCTTCAGGGGTCTGGAAACCACGGTGTTCAGGGATTGAAGGATCCCATTCAGCGATGATGTGCCAGCCGTCTTCCTGATAATCGAATGTAATTTCGCCATCAGTCCAGCCTTCGTTCAGCATCTGCTCTTTCATCTTCTTAGCCTGGTTTTCAGGGGTATAGTTCGGGATTGGGTCCCAATAAACCATATTCTTTCCATAGCTGTCTACTTGGTTTCTGGCGTACTCTTCAAAATGATCACCATTGTTCATTGACAAGTTCTTTTGCGTTTCACTTGCTCTGTTTACCGTTGCGGCAACACCAAGGAAAGCACCAGCAGAAAGAATAACAATAATCGCAACTACGATTACGATTTCAAGAAGCGTAAAGCCTCTTCTTCCATTTCTCATTTTTTTCATATAGATCACACTCCCTTGCATCAACTAAAGTTTTTGCTGATATGTAGATTATAATTGAATGGTTTTTGACAATTCAATCACCAAGACATTGAATTTATAAGCATGTTTTTAACAATATGTAACAAAGAATTAAACGGTCCTTTGCTGAAGGATCTTTTTCGCTTCGCCTAACAAGGAATCCTTGGTATTGACGCATTCTCCATCTACATAGCGTTTAAAGACCTCTCCGAGTATTTCGCCTATAACGGGTCCTTCCTTAACACCCAGGGAGATAATGTCACGGCCGTCGATAGCAAGACCTTTTATGTCGAACACCGCGCCTGAAGCCTTCAGGTCCTCAGATATCGCATTAAGTTCCTCCAGACGCTCTATACGGGTCTGACCGAGAGGTGAATGGGCAAGGATATCCGCACGCTGAAGAACTTTCAGCTTGTCTAATATCTCTTCGGGATACCTGCTCATGAATCTGTGAACTTCTTTTCTGTCCGCTTTGATATAAGTATCGTGAAGTCTGACAAGAAGGCATACATTGGTGATGAACTGCTTTGGGAACTTGAGTTCATTAAGGACTCTGACCGTTATTTCCTCACTGACTTTAGGGTGGCCTTTCATGTGGCCGACGCCGTCTTCATCGAAACGGAAGCACTTGGGCTTTCCGAGATCATGGAAAAGAGCAGCCATTGCAAGTTCCGGATCGCGGCCCTTATCTTCCTCATAAGGGATCATGTCCAAAACATCCAGAGTGTGCTCAAGCACGTCTCTGTCGTGGTATTTGGAATGCTGCTCGAAGCCTTCGCACTCGCCTATCTCAGGAACGATCACGCTCAGCACTTTGCATCCTGTCCTGATCGCTTTGGGAGCGAACTTTCCGGTCACTATGCCAGTGAGCTCTGCCGCTATCCTCTCGCCGGAAATCTTATTCAGTTCGCCGGCATGGGTTTCCATGGCATTCAGAGTTTCAGGTTCAATGTCAAAACCGAGCCTTGAACAGAACCTTATTGCACGGAGAATTCTCAATGCATCTTCACGGAAACGCTCACCGGGATTGCCGACTGCACGTATGATCTGCTTTTGGCAATCTTCCTGTCCGCCTTCGGGATCGAAGATCTTTCCTTGGGAATCCATGTACATTGCATTGATCGTAAAGTCCCTTCGCCTGACATCTTCTTCGATGGTTGTCTTGAAAACGACCTCGTCAGGTCTTCTCATATCAGAGTACGAGCCGTCTTCCCTGAAAGTCGTGACCTCAACGTCGCCTTCTGAAGTAACGGCAGTAACCGTGCCGTGTTTGGCGGCACTGTCGTAATAGTTAATTCCCGCTGTAGCGAAAATGCTTACCGTTTCATCCGGTTTTGCGGAAGTGGCTATGTCGTAATCGTGGGGAATTTTGCCCAGAACTATATCGCGCACGGCGCCGCCGGCCACATATGCTTTATGACCGGAAGATTCAATCAGTTTCAGGATCTCTCTTACATACGGAGGGATCCTTTTCGCCGTGTCGGGATAATCATTTAACATGACTTAATTATAATGCGAATCGTCATATTCTTGAAATAATTTAGGCATACCTGTTTGGATATAATTATTGTGTTTATTAATAAATGTGCTTTTCGCGAGGAGGATAATATGGTCTTTACGAGAAAACCTTATCAGATCGATTCTGTCTATTATGAGGACAACACACTCAAGATCGGATGTGAATGTCAGGAGTATTCCGAAGCGCTCACCGGCGGCAAGGGAAGCTTCAAAGACACTAAGGGCAGAATGACCATTTCGGTCTTCTCACCTGCCAATAACCTGATCACTGTTAAGGTAACCAACCATCACGCCGCACCCCGTTCAAAAGGAACTGCAGCAATCGAACTCGTTCCCACTACAGGCACACTCGATGACTTGGGCGAAGTCCTCGCATTCAAATCAGGAAATCTCGAAGCACATATAAACAAGAAAACATTTGCAATCAAATTCGTTTTCTGCGGAAATGAGCTCCTTGCTCAGACCGCCAATATGCCTGTCTTCTATAAGACCGGTTCCGGAACCGAAAACTGCTATGCAATTTCCTCCGATGCATGCACCGGAGCTTCTTTCAATATCGGTTCAAGAGAATTGTTCTATGGCTTGGGCAGTGCAGGATCTTCTATCGTAAGAAACGGACAGATCGTTAAGTGCAATGCTTCTGGCAGCAAGCCGGGCACCGGATTTGTTCCGTTCATCCTCTCCGATTCCAAGTACGGACTGTTTGTTAATACGAACAAGCCTGTTACTTTCGACGTCGGTTCAAACAGCGGCAAACTGAGTTTTGAAGCTGAGAGCGAAGAGATCGAATACAGCATCATCGCAGGCAACACTCTTGTTGAGATACTTGAGATCTTCAGCCAGCTCAACGGCCGTACACCGGCACTTTCCTACACCACAGGCGGAATCGCTCTGGCATTGGAAGATGACTACACCATCAAAGCCCAGGACATTATCGATGCTCTGAAACTGGCAAAGAGCTCAGGCGTTGAAGTCAGCGAGATCTGGCTCGGCAATTCATGGCATCCCGATTATGCACCTTACGGTTTCTCATGGGATACAGTCAGATTCCCCGACCCGCTCGGATTTGCAAGATCAGTATCCGATCTCGGCATAACAGTCGGTCTTTCCGTAAGTCCTTTCGTTTCCGAGAGATCACCTGAATATCCGGATCTTCTCGACACCGGATGCCTGATCTACACACCTGAAGGAAATGCCGTACTCTGTGATGCAGACAAGGGCGGCGTTGCTCTCCTTGATCTTAATGTTCCGGAAGCGAGAAGCTGGTTTATCAACAGCTGCACAAATCTTGCCAGAGACGGTTTTTCCGTTTTCGAATCTAACTTCACACATTCTTTATCCGAAGCCTTCGAAAAGGCTTCCGGCAGAAAAGGATGTCTTGCAAACTACGTATCGATACTTAATTCCGACCTCAGCGGAACATCTTCACGCGAGCGCGGACGCCTCGGTTCATTCATCATTGCCGATTCCGTTTTCTCAGGAGACCAGCAGGCTCCTTATACAAACATCTATACAACAATGGCACCTGATTTCTCTGACCTTTCCGCAGCCGTTAAGAATTCTATCTCTTACGGACTCACAGGTTTCGGCGGAGTAAACATCGACATTCCCGAAAAGGATCTTACGGATGCCAAGCTTTTCGACCGCTGGATCAGCTATGCGGCATTCATGCCTCACGCAAGATTCAAGGGTTCACTTAAGTTCCTTGAAGACGCTAAGACGCTGACAGCCATCAAGGCTTTCAATGCAATCAGAACAGGTCTTGCACCTTACATCTATTCAAGCCTTTGCGAGAATGTTAAGTACGGCACACCCGTCATCCGTGCAATGGCAATAGAATTTGCAGGCGACCCGGCAGCTGCTGCATTCGACTCCGAATACATGCTCGGTGCATCGCTTCTCGTCGCTCCGGTAACAACTTCAGGCGACAGCATCAGAGTTTATATCCCTGCCGGCATCTGGACTGATTTCATGACTCACGAGAAGGTCCAGGGACCCCGTTACCTTTCACGCAAGGCAGTGCCCGGAACTGTTCCCGTATTTGTCCGTCCTAATTCGATCGTTCCTACAAGAACACCTGATTCCAATGCAGGAATCGGTTCACTCGATAACCTTACATTCTCATGCTTCGGTCTTGGCAACGGAACAACTGCCGCTTGCGAAGTTTTCGCTGACGGCGGTCAGGGTTCAGGCATCATCACGGCTGAAGTCACAGGCAACAAGATAACTGTCCGCACGCAGAATCTCGGCGGCACAAAGAAGCTTGTCCTGTCAGGAATTTTCAACGTTGTCGGATTGTCAGAGTCAGTACCGGAGAAACTCAGCTACGGTACATCTATCGAGTTCACGAGCAACGAACTGGTTATCAGCTTAGGTTAAGGCTGCGATCGGTACTTCATCAAAGTACTCAATAAGGTCTTTGAAATACTCTTCCTTTACTGCGGGTTCATTCTGGATCTCGTGACGGTAAGGGCCGTAGTTCTTTGACTTCGGATGCGCGCCGGCTTCCTCCATCTTTGCGATGACCTTCTCGACACCTTCTCCGTAACTTCCTACGGGATCTTCGCTTCCGTATGTAAAGAAACACGGGCGGTCCGGGAGCTGCTCATACGCTTCCTTGCTCTGCATGAATTTGATTATGCTGAACAAAGTCCTGAAGCCGTCGCTCGTAAATGTGAATCCGCACATGGGGTCATCAGCGTATTTTTTTACTTCCGTTTCATCGGTGGACAGCCAGTCGAGACCAGACTTCGGGTTCTTGATACGCTTCGTATAGCTTCCGAAAGCAATGACGTTCAATAAATGATTCTTCCTCTTCTTCCCTCCGAAAACGCAGGCGGTACTTGCTAGGAACTTGCCGACGCCTACCGCAGGGTTGGGACCCATGGTCGATGAGAATACATACCCGTCGAACTGCTTGTTGTATCTCGGTGTGGAATATATGGACCTTACGACAAACGATCCCATCGAGTGTCCGTAAAGAATATATTGAAGACCCTTTCGGCCGAACTTCTCTACCGCATATTCATGAAGGCCCATCTCATCGGTCAGGAGCATCTGCCAGCTGTTTCCTGCTCCTCCAAAATATCCTTGGAGAAAACCCTTCTCCTCATTAAGAAAAT
>JAEEGL017090707.1_pt1 | contig 13360 bp, 14 predicted proteins | sample 9134231 | NCBI WGS metagenome assembly JAEEGL01 (sample SAMN16246548, study PRJNA631951) | gut metagenome | biome: gut microbiome; feature: rumen; material: fiber-attached | host: Bos | place: Iran: Karaj | collected 2018-10 | reverse complement strand
GATGCTCTATCCAACTGAGCTACAAGGACAGTAAAATCATTTTAACAAATGTTAAAATGAAGTATCAATTATAATTTAGGCCCTTCTTCAGAAGGAAACATTGGAACAACTTCATCAGTAGTTTGATATAACTTTGTTGCCATAGCTACTAATCTTGGTTTTAGAGATTCATAAGCTCTAGTAAAGAATTCGCCACCACGAGCACTATAATCTCTTACGATTTCAGCTACTGTTAATTCATCTAGTGGAGTTCTATGATCAAGTTCTTTGAACTTGATATAAACATCTTCAATAGATAAATCAGCATTATTTAAATAAGCAATAATATTTAATGCAAGATTAGCATGAAAACCAACTGGATATAATAAATTATTATCATCCTTAATAGTAGTTAAGAATAATTCTCTTTTATCTTCTGGAATTAAATCTTCTGATTTAGTATAAATTCTTCTAATGCGTTCTTCTCTTTCTTGAAGCCTTTTAGATCTTTCTTTCATTAAAAATTCTTGATCAGTCATATTATTATCCCCCATCAATTAATTGACGTATCTTATTATATGATATCAAGGGGTTTTATTCAACTTTTTGTGTTTTAACTTGTGAATAAATAAGTAGATATTAACAGCTATAAAACTACCTATACTATCTAATAAAACATCTAAGATACGACCAGCACGTTCACTAACAAATAACTGGTGTATTTCATCAGATGTAGCATATAAAATACATATTAGCATTGTATAGATTAATAATCTTTTATTAGATAGATTAAAATCTAATAAAGTAATAAAGACTAGAATAGATAAAATAAAATATTCTATAAAGTGAGCAGTTTTTCTTACGAATGGATCAAATCTTTCTAGGATATATTCTTTTTCTTCTTCAGTTAATTTTTTATGTTTTATCTTTTCAGTTATACGAATAATTAATCTATTACTCATAGATGATGATGTTATACCATCTGCTGAAGAAAAACTGAATATTAGAGACATCCATAAGATGACTAAGATTATTTTTATAATTGTTTTAATTCTCATGAACATCACCTTATATTATTATAATTTAAAATAAATAAAAAACAAACTATTATGAGTTTGTTTTCTTTCTTTTTATAACAGACGTAATACCACCAACGATAGCACCTATGGCTGCATAGATAATAATACTTTTCCAATTAAATCTATTAATATCTTTTTCATATGCTGGATCTACTTTATAGTAGATAGTATTTATTTGTTTTTTAAAATCATTTAAATCTTCTTGAGTAAATTTATTTACTTTTTGTAATTTAATAGTATAGCCATTACCATTAATTACAGTATAGTAATCACAGACATTAATACCATTATCTTTATATACCATATAAACATATTTATATTTACCTGTATTATAGATACCGTGATCAGAAACATCTAAACCTTTAATCATTTCTTCTTCTAATTCTTTTAATTCTTTTTCATTATATTTATGAAGATTTCTTTCTAATTCAGTTGGTTTAATACCAAATAAAATTTCAATATTATCTGAAGCTTTTTCATGATTATAATCAACAGCATCAATATAGATATCATTTTCATTAAATAGTTTTTCCATATAATCAGTAGTTAAACCTCTTTTAGTTAACTCATAATTATTTTCAATATTATCTCTAGTGAAGACAGTCCATTCTTTATCAAAAGATACTGTTAAATCTTCAATTGTATATTGTTTTGCTGAAATACAAAATGGTATTAATAATACTAATATAAATAATATCTTTTTCATATGATCACCTATTTTGATTATAGCATAAAATAAAGAAAGCATTAAGCTTTCTTTATTCTAGTAAGAAATGTTTTTAAGGTTATGAATAAAAGTTCCTTGAGGTTTAATGATAATATCAAATTCAATTAAATCGTTTTCTTTTATTTCATTTTCAGTTGTTTCTAGATGAACAAATAGATTTTCATTATTCAATGATTCTATGAAACCATAACCTTTTTCCTTACTCCACCATTTAACTCTACCTTTTATCATTTCATTACCTCTCTACCTTAAATATAATATAACATACATTTGTTCGTTTATCAAGATAAAAAAATAAAAAATATTGCTATTTTTTATTTTGTGCCAATTCTAGACGTCTAGCACTTCTTTGTGCTTTAATATTCATTCTAATAAATTTTAATCTTTCTGGAACAGTAACATAATCCTCTTCTTCAACGAATGTTTCCATACCAGTTTCTAAATCATCTATTTTAGCTAATACTTTAGCTTTAGTAATTGTTTCAATTGAATATGGAACTTTTCTAGATCTTGCACGTTCTTCAATTCTTTGCTTTAATGTTCTTTCAATTTCTTCTCTACTTGCATGATTAGCAATCATTTCTGTTGCTTCAATATCTAAACATTTTCTAAAGATAATTGCTGCATCTAACATCATTGTTCTAGCAAATAAAACATCATCTAATTTAGCATAGAATCTTTCTCTTTCTTTTTTAGGTGCTCTTAATAAAGTTTTAGCATAAACTCTAGCACAAGTATCTATTGATTCTTCTGGTATTCCACAAGGTAGTGCACCTGGAATACTTTTAAATAAAGTAGCTACTGCTTCTTCTTCAATTTCTTTTTCTTCAAATGATAATCTTTTTTCTAGACGAGCAAAGACTTCTTTTTCTTCATTATTCTTTTGAACTTTACGACTATGATTAATAGTACGCATGTAAGAAGATACTCTTTGTCTTACTGTTTCTTCTGAAGCACCTGTTTTTAATTGTTCTTCAATGAAACTATTTACATTAGGGTTTTCTTCATCTTTAGGACGACAACTCTTTTTACGTCTTGTTTCATTTAATTTATATAAACTTTCTAAGTCAAAAGCATAATATGAATTAATATCTCTTTCTGCTGCTCTAGTAACCCCTGTTAGGACAGCACGATCATCATAGAATTCTTTTTCATTTGGCATATTTTTTCACTCCCGGTGAAATATTCTACAATAAGGTCATTTATTTGTCAAAAGTATTATAAATCTTCTTAAAATCGCCATGTACTCCTACACCATTAGTCTTAGCAATAAATGCATGTGAATCTAATAATGGTAAGTTTCTTTCTAAACGTAATTGTTCATATTTAGATAGAACAGCTAAACAAATATATGTTTTAGAATCATCATAACCGCCATGTGCTTCCCAATAAGTTACATCACGATCAAGTTTCTTTTTAATAAATTCAATTATTTTATCCGGTTTATCTTTTGTAAAGATGAATGCTTGTGAGCAAACATTTTGTTCATGGGCTTGATCTACTGTTAGATTAGCTATTACAGAATAAATAATAGAATAAATCATTGTTTCTAAACCATATAACAAACCACATATAGCATAAACAAAGGCATTAACTGTAATACCTATTTTACCTATAGATAAGTTTCTATTTTTCTTAGTAATTAAAGTACCAACTATTTCTGTTCCGCCACCTGAAGCTCCAGCTGATAGATATAAGCCAGTACCATAACCGGATGCAATACCACCTATTAAAATAGATGCTAAAACATTATCTACTAATGGTGTTTCAGGAACTGGAATAATTGTTAAGAAAATAGTTTGTAATACAATTATTACTAGAGATCTAGCAAGAAAACCTTTACTAACTTCTTTATAAGCTAAGATAAATAAAGGTATATTAAAAATAAAGTTAATAATACCTGCTATATCAAAGTTAACATCAATATTAAAAGTATTTACTAATAAAGTTCTAACTAATTGAGCTGTACCTAAAACACCACCATTATATAAATGATTAGGCATTATAAATAAATTTAAAGCTAGACAGAAAATAAAAATACCTGTTATAGCTTTAACTAATTCAAACTTATTCCATTTAAAAACCTTTTTAATAAAAGTCATATAATCACTACCTTTAGCGAGATAAATTATAACATAAAAAAAGAATAAAAGATAGTTATCTCTTATTCATCACTATCGTCTTTACCTGTTAATAATACTATAGCTATTATTACAAATAATGCTACTAAAATACCTATGGGAATAATATAACCTAGCATTATATACACCTTCTATCAATTAAATAATAACATATTATTAGAAATAATATATTTATTAATATTTATATATTTACATTATTTGATACAAAAGAAAAAGATCAACTAGTCAGAGTCGATCTTTTCTTTCGGACACATAACCCATGTTAAACTATATCGTGCACAATATAGTTAGAATTATTTACACCTATTTGAGTGACTGCTCATTACTTACTACTTGTCGTCCGAGGAATTGGTTGGCAAAGTAAGATAGTATCCACAATATTAAAGCTGCTACTACATAGTCTATGCTATAGCCAAAGAAACATAATTCGTCTCCCCAATTATGCAGTAACAGGTTCGCGAAATATTGTAATAATTGGATACTATAGTGTACCGTCGAAAGATATAGTTGTTTTTAGTACATCTATACCCTCTAACCAAGAGAAGTTTTTCACTCCCCTTGGATATTATAATTATACCACGTTTTTTGCCTTGTAAATATATTTTTGTTAATTTACAAATTACTTGTCGTTAAATTTTACAGTTATAATTTTTACAATAATTTTGTAATATTATCAGTCATTCTATCTTCATAAGATGGGAAGCCTGATATTTCATAATATCTATTTACTCTTTCCATAGCTATTTGATCTAAGATAGCTTGAGCTACTGGTGTATATAGAGCTGCCCATCTTAATAATTCTTGAATAAATTCACCAGATAATTCATTTCTTAATTTAAGATATACACTATATGGTTCTTTAGAATTAGTTAAATCATTTAAAAGTTTTATTAATCTTCTAATACCTTCTGTGTTATATTGTCTAATAAAAATATCCATTTGATAGTTAGTAAAACCTACTACAAAGTTTTTATCTTGGTTTTCTTTTATTAATGCTTCCCTAGGAGTTATAGTACTAAATGGAATAACATTATCATATTCTTTATCTTTATGTTCTTCATAGATAGCTTCTCTTCTTTGTTCTAATTCAAATAATCTAATTAATAAATCATAATACTTATTAAAGAATTCTTCTTCTCTTTCAGTATGATCTTCTCTTAAGAAATAACCATTTTCATCTGCTGTAATAGAATTAATAGTATAAGTTATCTGTCTTGTACTAGGATCATAAGAAAAGTCAGATAAAAGAGTAAAAGTAGATGGATATGTATATAGCCATGAAGAAGATGTTTTAACAGTATTAGTTAATTTAAAAATTAAATTATTTAATTTAGTTAGTCTTCTTTTACCAAAGTAATTTAATCTTTCCATTACTTGATGATTTATATCATTTCTTTCTTCATTCTTTTTATCTCTTTGTAATACTAAATTAGATATATTTCTTGTATCAATCATATGAATATCCCCTTTAAATGCTATTTATACTAGCATTTAAAAGAAAATTTGTAAAATATATCAATAAAAAATAACAAGAGTAAATCTTGTTATTTTTTTATGAATATAATGTTCGACATTCAGTATATGTTCTATTATTGTTACTTAATCCTTCTGTACATGAATCAACATTTTCCCATGCTGAAGGTGTATTCCAAGAAGCACAACCACAAGTCGGTATACTCGTATTATAAGCTGCACAACCGCATATATCTTCATCGTAACAGTAGTTATATGTTGTCCAATCACACCACCATCTACCAAGTTGGCAGTTACTTTGAAAATTATGATAATCCATTTGGATACAGTATATACCTTCCTGTTTTGAATTAAAACATCCGTGGTCAGTTCCTGTAGAGCATACACAATAACCAGCTCGTGCACAACCAGCTGCTGGGCAGCTATAACCTCCATTACAAGTGTATGTTCTCTTTTGTACTTGAGTATATATTTGAACAGAACATCTAGATTGGTTGCCAGCATTATCAGATATAAAAAATAATTGATCTGTTTTTACACCAGTGTGTGTTCCTTGATCATCGCCAGATGTAACACAACCACTTTGTTCACCATGATAAGGACTTGCTGGTTCGTCACATGTTACATCAACAGTAACACCAGCAGTAGTACCTGTATTTGATTTTTCAAAGCTACAAACTGGATTTTCTAAATCAACATAGATATTAAATGTAGGTTCTGTACAAGTAACTATAACTCCAGAATTGGTCCAGAATGGAATTTGTACACCTGAAGTACGTGTTTTTAAGAAAGTATACTCTTGTGTACTAGACAAGTAGAAAGAATAATTATAATCACAATCAGCTGACCAAACAGATGCGCCGGCACCTGAAATATCTCCACCAACTGATTTTGCAGTACAACCACTTATTGGATGAGTGTTTAAGCGCACACCTATTGGGACACCATCTGTATTCTTCCAAGTTGAATTTCCACCAAATGCAGAACATCCACCTGCTTGGGCTTCAGAGCCATCATCTTTTTTAATAGTTATTGAATTAGCTCCTTCGTTACCAGCATGATCTCTTATATAACACCAAGCAGTTAAGTTTTCACCATTTTCACTAATTGTTACTGAAGTGGCACCAGCAACAGAATTCGGTAATCTAGCTGTACCGAATGCTCCTCTACCACTTTGAAGACCTGGTGCACCATTATCTTGGAATGTTCCTATTATTACAACACTAGCACTCTTGTACCAGCCATTATCACCATCCGGTCCACCTTCTGGTTCATGTAATTCACAGCTTGGTTTGATATGTTCTAGGTAAACATTATAATCACAAGTATTAGTGTTACCAGCATGATCACTTATTACAGTACTATCTGATTTAACATTATCTGTTTGAGAGTATGGTATTACATAGACATCTTCTACACAACCAGATTGATCAGTAGTTCCTGTATCATCATGACATTGTTGTAAGATATTATATGTACCATTTGTCCAGTTTGTTTTACCATTATTTGGTCCACAAGCTGGTGGTGTATTATCAAACATGAATGGACCGAACATGGCTAATGTTCCTTGTCCATTAACACTTGTTGCATAGTTACCAGCATAATCATGGACATCAGAAGCATCAATCCATAAATAATAGATTCCCGTCATGTTTGGTCCTCCGCCAATTGCACTTAGAGTTGTTGTAAATTCATTACCAGCATTAGGTGTAAAAAATGCTGTGGTACTCCAAACTGCTGTTGGTGGATTTGGTCCAAGTGACCAATTATATTTAATTTCAGTTTTACCATCAAGGCCACTTAAATTATCTGTAACTGTAACTGTAACAGCTTTTATTTTTGTATAAGTTGGATCAGTTATTGTATTTACAGTAACTGTTGGTGGTGTTCTATCCAACCATAAAGTTTCTGTAGCAGTACCATAATTCCCAGCTAGAGTTTTAGCATGGCAATAATATGGTTGACCTGCTCTCGTAGTATTTGTTGTTCTTGGTTCACCAAGACCTTCATTATTAGTACCATAAGCAGCAAATGCTGTATATACTTTGTTGTTAGGGTTATCACTAACACCAATGTTAACACCACTAGTACCAGCTGGTTTAACATTTCTACCACCTGGTGTTACAGCATCTTCTTTATACCAGTGACCTTGTCCTTTTGTTCCATGGAATAAAACTTCACAGTCTGGAACAAAATCATCAACGTTATTTATTTCTAAGATTATTTTATAAGTATGAGAAATATTTCCTGCATTATCTTCAGTCCATATATAATACTTACCTACTTTTAATTCATCAGTTGTAGTTCCTTTATTGTCAGCAGTATATTCTTTTCTGTTTGGATCATTAAAACTAGTAGTTGTTGTCATATAGAATTTTTTTGGTCCACTACCTTTACCATCATCAACCATTATTGTTACTGGTGTTTCTGATGTAATCCATTCACTGTTAGCTTTTAAAGTAGCTGTTGCTTCTTCCTTATCAAATCTAATAGTGTAAGCACGACTTTTAGTACCTTCACCTGGTATATCATAAGTTACTACTACTTTAGAGTTTAAAATAAGCTCAGATTTTATATGAAAGACATTATAATAGTTAGCTGCTTGGGTAGCATTTATATATGAGTTACCAGTATATTTTTGAAGTTCACTTTTACTTTTAGTTACTGTATTACCTTCAAAGTCATAAGATATTGCAGTTGCTTTAGGATCATACTCTGTACTATTTACGATAATTACAATATCTTGATTAGTCCATTTAGCAATGGAACTAGAAGTATTGCCTGTTAAATCAGCATTATTTGCTGATTTAATCATAATATTTATATTATTATCTATTAATGATTGAGTAGCTAAGTCACAGTTTTTATCATTGCTATTGAAGTTAGATGTAATAACACCATTTTTAAAAGACAAATTAACAGTGTTACAAATCATATTTTCGCCGTTAACAGGGTTTTTAATAGTAGCTAAACCATCTGGTTTAACTTCATCTGCTGTAATATATCCTTCTACTACTAATGCATTAACAGAAATAGTTGTTCTATAAGTTATATTGTTTTCTCTGCCCCATTTTTCAGCAGCTGAGTTTATTTGAGTTATTTTGGCTTCTAAAGCTTTTTTCTTAGATGATTCATTTATTCCACGATAAGTAGATACTGCTACGACTGATAGTACGCCAATAAGTACTACTACTGCTAATAGTTCTACTAACGTAAATCCTTTATTATTCTTCATAAGGATCACCCGCTATTATAAGTATAGCAAATAATATATATAAAAAAAACAACAATATTATATATTGTTGTTTGGTTTATTATTCTTTCTTTGTTGTTCTTCTAATTGATGCATATTATATAGGGCTTCTCCTCTTACAGAATACATTTTTATCATTTTTAATAAACGCCCTAAATAAGTAGCTATAGCCATTTTTTTAGCATCAGTTTTATCTTCTTTTTCAGGGATGAATGCAAATGGTGCCATCTCTTCAAGATACTCAGTATATAAAGTATCTAGATCTTCATCACCATTTAAAGCGTTTAACCACCTTATTAGGCGTTTTAAGCCATCTTTTTGGTATAAATGTATAAATCTATTAATTTCATTAAAATCATCTTTAACAAAGACTATTTTATCGTGATGTATTGGGGAAGTACATAGTTTTAATTTCTTTCTTAGTTCAGGATTAATCTCTTTCATAGATCTTCTTCCCTCTTTAGTAAGGAAGATAACTCTATCTACTTGATGTTGATATTTTAAATAAATACTATTTATTAATCTTTCGACATCAGCTAGTTTAGTAAATAATTCTTTATTTTGATTATAATAATCAACTGCTCTAGGTGTAGATATACCTTCTACAGTATAACCATCAGTAGTTACTCTAATTAAATTAGTTCTATAAGTTATTTCTCTATCTTGAGGATTAAATTTAAAATTAGAACGACAGAAGAAACCAGGACGAGTATAACGCCAGCGATGATCATTTTCTAAAATTCTTATTAATTCTTGTTTATATAAGAAATATTTTTCTAAAGTATTATCTTCTGGATGATCTAATTGATAGAAATAATTTAAAGCTTGATGAAAGTTTTCTTGTTCGATTAAAAAATATTTATGATTATTTTCATCAATAGACATATCTTTAGTTTTACTCATAATAATCCCCTTTTCTTGGTTGTATATAATAACATAAGATATAAAAATAGCAAAAAATAACTATCGATAGTAATCGATAGTTATTTATTACATTTTAGGTGCACCTGGTGCTTCTTCAGTTGGAGTTTCAAAATCAAATGATTTTGTACCATCTATTTTTCTTAATTCTTCTTTTGCCATTTTAGCAAATAGTCTTCCTTTAATAGAATACTTCTCTACTATTCTTAATATCATATAAGGTATTCTTTCATATTCACTTAATACTCTATCATATTCATTAGGTTCTAATAAAGAAACTAATCTACCATATGTTTTAACAAATTTATTAACATATCCTTTTAGATCTTCTTCACTATCTAATTCATTTAAGATAGTAATTACACTATGAATAAATAGACCACCATATTTATTAAAAGCACCATAAGTATTAGATTTACCTAATAGAACTTTTTCTTTTAATCTTTCTTCATAAACTCCTGGTTTATAGGTATATGGTAATGGACGTAATTTTTCTAAGATTGCTGGATCAATTGAATCTTTTAATTTACGATTACCTGTACAATAATCATAAGCAGTATCTACTTCTTCTTTATGTTCTTCATAGAATCTATCAAGAACTGCTTCTATTTTACCTAATAAAGTGAATATTGTATTCTTCTCGTCATAAAACTTCTTCGCTTTATCAGTTTCGGCTGGTGTATAATAACCATCTATTCTAGCAATACGATTAGTTTGAAAAGATATTTGATGATCTTTATATTCAAAATCTGAACGATTTACAAAACCTTCTTTATCATGATGCCATGAACCATCTCTTTCAATCATTTCAATAGTTGATCTTCTCATACCTAAGTATTCTTGTATTTTATAATCACCTGTATTATATTTTTCTGCTAATAAGAATAGAATATGATTAAATGTTTCTTCTTCATATTCATGTTTACGTCTTAGTATATATTCTTCTTCTACTAAACTTGTATTGGACATAAAACTTCCTCTTTTCTTAAGTGTTTATACTAGCACATGCAAGTTTCTTTGTAAAATAAAAACTAGTCATTGACTAGTTTATTATACTTTTGGTGAACCAAATTCTTCTTTTTGTCTTTTTTGAGTTAGATATAGATCTCTTAAATGATCTCCTCTTATAGAATATAAACTCATTACTTTTAATAATCTTTCATCATAGAATTCTTCATGATATTTTCCAGTACTAGCACCAGGGGATAATTCTTCTGTTAATTCTTCTAATAAGACTTCAGTAGTTTTAAAACCATTACATTCATTTAACCATCTAATTAAATTAGTAATACCTTTTTCACCATAGATAGAAGCAAAAGTATCTACTGCTCCACTTAAGAAGTGGGCACGTTCTTCATTTGTTCTTTCAACAGGTGGTTCAGTTGGTGTTAGATGAAGATAAGCTCGTATCTTCTCTTCTATCTTATTAATATCTTCTAGAGATTTACATTGTTCTATTAAGGGATCTATTATATGTTTATATTCTAAATACATTTTATATATTATTCTATCTACTTTATTTATTTCAGCTATTTCTTCACGATGATAATTGTAATTAGAATGAGCTTTTTCAGTACATGTATCATCGATATAGAAACCTTCTTCATTTCTAGGTATAAAGTTAGCTATAAAACTTATTTCATTATCAGTAAAAGAATAATCAGATATATTTAAAAAACCATTAACTGTATATTGCCATCTATGATCTGATTCAACAGCAATTATTTGTCTTTTACGATAATTTAATAAACTATTTAATTCATCATATTTATCCATATCATGTTTTAATAATAGATATCTTAAAGCTTTTAAAACAGTTTGTTCTTTTATTAAACGATATCTATCATCTAATCTTCTTTTCAATAACTCTTCAGTACTTTTCATGTGCATTATATACCACTCACTTCATAGTTGTTTATAATAGCACAAAGTAATTTCTATGAAAAGAAAAAACACTATTGTATAGTGTTTTACTCATAACATTTTTGACTTAAACTAGTTCTACTACAGCGATGATTATGACCATCTACTTGATCAGTAAAATTAAAATAATTATCAAATACATGAAAGTAATAATATGAATTATATTCACCATAATCTTCTGAATTAGATATAACAATAGTATAATTAACTTTAATATTTTCTAAACCATTTACTAAATCACTTGAATATTTTTGCTTTAATGTTCTTGCTTCTTCAGGTGTTTCTGCTTTAAGCCATATCTTTGGCCATACGACTGTTTCTCCTAGTTCAATATTAAGACCTTGTAAGTATTTTACTATATCACCATTATATTTATCTGGTTCATGTGTTAACATATATTCTAACGAAGTAATATCGATATAATCCGCATAGGGAAATCTTTGCTCTAAATAAGTTTGAAGATCTTTATTTATTTCTTCATATTGATAGTTATCTGCATAATAATTTTCTTTTGGAAAATAATTAATATAATATTCTTTATTTTTATATTTTATGTATAATCTATTATCACCACATGCGACAAAACACTTTTTACCATCACTATATAAATAATTAGTTTCAATCTTTATATCTTTTTTATTAATATTATATTTATTACTAAAATATTCTATTGCATTATTAGCTAGTTCTTTCTTTTCTTTACTTTGGCAACCAGTTATTAATAATATTGATAATAGTATTATTAATAAAATTATAATTCTTTTATTCATATTGTTCACTCTCCAATACTATGTATATATTTATGATAACATAGATTAGTTTGTAAGCAAGTAAAAAAAGACTAGATTGCTCTAGATTCTTTTTTATTGTTTGTAATGTTTAATATTCTATATCATCTATAGTTATTGTCCCAGCTCCACCAGTCATATACATTATATCTCCAACGACCATTCTTCCCATATCACTTACTAGAAATAATGCTCCATTAGCAACTTCTTCTGGAGTTACATACCTTCCGGAAGGATTATTGTCTAAACTTATATCATTGTCTTTAGATTTATCTTTTACTAACAAAGTTGTATAAGTTGGGCCAGGTGCAATTCCGTTTACGACTATACCATAATTTATAAATTTCTTAGCCATTCCGATGGTTAAACCTCTTATACTCCATTTTGATACAGAATAAGGTTGAACTGCTGGTCGATTAGAAGATGAAGAGCAAATGTTTAATATATTTCCTTTGATGTTTTGCTTTTTCAAATAGTTGAAAAAAGTTTGAGATAAGAAATAAGTTCCTTCTACGTTAATTTTCATACATTCTTCAAATTCTTTTATTGTAGTCTTTCCTATTTTTTCACCTTTTATAATTCCTGCGTTATTTACTAGTATATCGATTGGCTGCTCAACAGATTTTATTATATTTTCAAACGATTCTTCTATTTGTTCTATATTTTCCTGGTCAAATTGAAAACCAAGAACTATATTATCATTATTGATTTTCTCTTTCTGTAAGTCGTTTACAGCCTTATTAATTTTATCTTTATTTCTTCCAGTTATTATAATATTTGAACCATTTATTAAGAAGGTCTTTGCTATTGCGAATCCAATTCCACTACTACCACCAGTTATTAATGCTGTCCTTCCTTTTAGTAATTCACCTTTATAAATATAATTGTTTATGTAAGATGTTCTTTTAAAAGGTCTTGTTATTTTTTTAATTATTTTTTTAATTTTTTCTTTCATAATAAACCTCAATCAAGGCATTTTTTATTTCCTGCCTATAATCTTTTTTGTTATTTCTATTCCTTTTTTCCCAAGTATTTTTTTAATTGTGGTTTTTGTTAGTGATTCTGCATTTACTTCT
>JAEEGL016517443.1_pt1 | contig 13360 bp, 8 predicted proteins | sample 9134231 | NCBI WGS metagenome assembly JAEEGL01 (sample SAMN16246548, study PRJNA631951) | gut metagenome | biome: gut microbiome; feature: rumen; material: fiber-attached | host: Bos | place: Iran: Karaj | collected 2018-10 | reverse complement strand
GTCGTGGAAATCCCACGTGCCGGGCACCGGGTTCCAGTACGTGAAATACTGGAGGCCCTGCGCGCCGTAGGCCAGGTCGGTGTACAGCTGCAGGCGGAGCGAAGCCATCGTCGGGATCGGATAGGGCTTGTGCGAGGTGGAGAGGGCGAAGGCCCAGAAAGGCAGGCCGGCGGCCGCGCTTTCCTGCGCGATGTCCTCAAGGTTCTCCCACCAGCGTTCGCGGATGCCACTCTCCGTCACGGGATAGAAGTCGAAGGAGACGAGCGGAAGCCGGACCTCCTCGATGAACTTGTGCACGTGCTCGCGATAGGGCGACCCCAGATAGCCTTCCGGGGCGTAGTTCGGATTGAGGTTCAGGTAGATGACGTGGTCCGGATCGACCGCCTTGATCCGGTCGGCCCAGGCGGCGAGGTCCGGAAAGTCCTTGTTCACCGGTTCGTCGCGCAGGAAGTAGCCGAACAGGGCGGGATGGTCCATGACCTGCTTCACCGTGTTCTCGGTGTCGGTGTACAGCTCGCGGCAGGTGAACATGACCTTCACGCCCGCCTGCCGGGCGCAGTCCAGCGACTTGACGGCATCGTCGAGCGAGCCGATGTGCGAGAAATTAATGTTGAAGCCCGCTTCCTTCAGTTCCTGGAAGCGTTCCACGGAAAGGTGCCCGGCGGGAATGCTGTACCACGCCAGGATCGGAAGGGTGGCTTCCGGGATGTCAGCCTTTCCGCCGCAGCCGGCCAGCAGGAGGCTGGCCAGCACGGCGGCCCAGATGCGTATTCCTTTCATACCGCCCGCACTAGCGCTTCACCATCAGCGGGACGCTGGAGAAGCCTTCCGGCCGGTCGTAGAGCTCGCAGTGGCAGTCACCCAGATGCTTGACCTTGAAACCGTTCGCCTTGTACTCTTCGTAGTTGAAGGCATTCAGTTCGTCGATGGCGATCTGGTGGAACTTGTCGAAGTCCGGCCACCATTCCCAGCCGCTGCCGAAGTCGTTGTACAGGCAGGCGTCGGCGCACTGCTTGCCGAGTTCGGGGGTCACGTAGAAGGCGCCCATCGCGAGGACGTTCACGCCGTTGCCCGTAATGGCGCGGAAGGCGGCGGGAACCGACTCGACGACGCCGGCGTGCACGCCGGGGCACTTGCTGGCGGCGATATGGATGCCCATACCGGTGCCGCAGAAGATCAGCGCGCGCTCGAATTCCTTTTCGGTGATCATCGCACCCACCCTCAGGCCGATGCGGTGGAACATCAGTTCCGTATCGTCAGGATCGGAGTCGGCCTTGACACCGATGTCGGTGACCGTCCAGCCTTTCTTCTCGAGATACTCTTTGATGGCTTCTTTCAGGGGATAGCCGGCGAAGTCGGCGGCCATCAGGATCTGTTTGTCTGCAACCTTTTTCATGGAATCAACAAGTTGATAAGTAAATAAATGGGAAGGCCCGTATGCTTCTTTCCTGTATGAAAATAGCAGATACTCTTCCGGACCTTCCCAAATATACGGGTTCTTGACTTAATTCACAAATTTGTTCCGCTCTTCCAGCGTGGTGAACGAGCCGCGCAGGGTGATTTCCGCCAACACCCAGACGGTGTTGAACGTGTCGGCCTCCGGTTTCCCGTAGTTGCCGAACATTTCCTGCAGGACCATCCGGAAGTACCGGATGGGGATTTCCGGATCAGGCACCTGGTCGTTCGCCACGAACTTGTAGACGTTGTGGTTGGCCCAGTAGTCGTTGTCTTCGGCGGTCACGGGGCCGGGCGTCCCGTCCGGCTGGTATCCGGAGGGCTTGGGAGCCTGGAACTCGCCGAGGAGGGTCCACCCATCGAAACTGCCGTCCGTCGAAGGGTTCGTGGCGCCCCAGACCTGGAAATTGCGGAGGCCGCTTCCGTCATACGTTTCGTAGGGGAGGCGGTGCCAGATCTGCAATTCGGAAAGGGTGACGGTGTAGCCCAGGTCGATGGTGAACCGGGTATTCCTGGGATATTGCCATTGCGGCGAAGCCCAGATGTCTCCGGCGGAGTTGTTCCACAGCGCATACAGGTCGAGACCCCATCCTCCGTACCGGGGCGTGTCGCCCGGAAGTCCGCAATACTGCCAGGTATGCTTGGGCAGGTCCAGGACTTCCTTCTCCAGCGCGTCGGTGTACTCGATCCATTCTCCGGGAATCTCGTCGACGCCCTTCGCCGGTTTGTAGATGCAGCGGATCTTGTAGGGGGCGCCGTTCTTGAAATCCGGAATCTGGACGGACTTGGCGGCCGCGTCCACGGTGATCGTCTTCTCTTCCCCCGAGGTGGTGGTGTAGGTGATCTCGCAGTACTGGAGGTCGGCGACCGCCGGCGACAGGTTGATGACGGCGTGGGTCGTCGTCAGCATCGAAGCGGAGGTGATCTCCTTCAGACTCTTGGATGTCAGGTATTTTTCACCGTAGGGCATGCCGGTTTGCTCCGTGGGCATGGACCGGTTCCCCTGGGCATCGTAGGTGTAGATGGAGAAGGTGTAGTTTTCCTCGGCGAGATCCTCCAGGACGACCCGGGCGGTATCCGTCACCGACGTCATGTCCACTTCGAGGGAGTCCTGACCGGCATTCCAGAACAGGCGGGCCTTCACCACGCTGGGATCGACCGTCTTGGGCCAGGAAATGTTCAGTTTGTTGAATCCGCTCTGGACAAGCAGCGTATCCACTTTCTGCGGGTACTTCAAGCCGCCCGGCACCACGAATTCCTTGTAAATGTCGTCCTGTTTCATGCAGGAGAAGAGACATGCGGCAAGGAAACCGGCCAGCAGGATATAGATTGTCTTTTTCATCGTGCAAAAACTATTATTAGGGTTGGACATAGTATTGGTCTCTTTCCGCCGGGTCCGGAATCTGGCCGTACAGAATGAGCTCGCCGATGACGTAGACGGTCTTCATCTCGAAATCAGGGTCGGCGTTCAGGTAGGCCGCATACGTTTCGAAATCGTCCAGGAGCTTGATACGGATGAACCTTGCCGGCTTCATCGGCTCGTGGATCTCGTCCGTCATGGTCTCCGGGAATTCGAATTCGTTGGTATTGGTCCAGTAATCGATGTCCTCCTGGGTGATGGTTCCGGGCAGTCCGTCTTCATCGTATCCGGAAGGCTTGAGGGGCTCGAAGTCTCCGAGCAGGTACCAGCTGTCGTCCCACAGGCCGTCGCCGTTGGGCGCCGTGCTGCCCCAGATCTGGAAGTGACGGACACCGGAGCCGCTGTACACCTCGTAGACGCGGTGGAACATCTGGGCGCGCGAGAAGACGGCCGTGTAGCCGAGGTCGATGGTGAGCCAGATGACCCGCGGTCCGGGCTTGGAGGCGAATACGCAGTTGTCCGCATGGTAGTTTCCGTCCCACATGTGGGCCGGGTCGTACCACGACCAGAGTCCTTCGTGCGGTTCATAGCTGTCGGTCGGGAGCATCAGGAGCTTCCACGGCGCAGTCGGGAGCTTGATTTCCTCCATCGGTTCCAAGCTGCGGTAGAGCGTGTCGGAGATGTTCCCCCAGCGGTCGCGCAGGTAGACGCCGAACAGCTTGGGCTTGGAATCGAGTCCGCGCCGGTTGAGGACGATGCTTTCGGCGGAGGTATGGAAGGTATAGAGGTCTTCCCACTCGATCTCCGAGGCGGGCCTTCCGTCGTCCGTCAGGAGCGTGTCCTGGATGAGCACCACGGCCAGGGCCGCGTTGGAATCGTTGCCCTCCAATTTGACCCTGACGCCGCCGAAGGTGGCCTCGAGGTCGACCGTCGCGCCCTGGACCGGAGGGGTTTCGGGTGTGAACGTTACCGGGGATCCGGTGGAGAGTTTGCCGTTCTTGCCGACGGCATAGACCGTCGCCTTGCGTTCGGCCGTGTCTCCGAAGCCCTCGACGACGAGGGAGTCCACGAAGCGGGAGGTCATGCTTTCGCACGTCTCGCCGTTGCGTTCGAAGACCGCCTTCACCCCCAGGATGTTGTCGTCATTGGGAATGGAGTAATGGATGATGGCGCCGCCGGGCTTGGTCGTCACGCTGGTAACCGTGGCGGCCTTGGGGGCCGGAGCGTTCTCGTCGATCTGGTCGATCCGGCCGAGCTCCTCGCAGGATGCGAAGGCGAGGAGAAGGACGAGCCAGGCCGCTGAAACAAATGTTATCTTACGCATAGTCATTTCTTTTTATGGTTACCAACCGATGTTCTGCACCAGGTTCGGATTGACGTCGATGTCGGATGTCGCAATCGGCCAGAAGTAATCCCGGACGCGGAAAGAAGGAACATCGTAGATCTCCGTCTTCTTGTAATAGGAAGCCCGGTTGTTGGACTTGGCATAGTTCCATCCGTAGATGCCCTTGGCATACTCCGCCGGTGCCGTCTTCCAACGCCGGATGTCCCAGAAGCGCTGTCCTTCGAAGGCCAGTTCGTTGAGGCGCTCCTGGTGGATGATCTCCCGCATGCCGAGCTGGCTCTTGTAGTAGCCCGGAGCGTTGGAGTATTCGTCCCAGCTCTCCTGGACGGAAGGAATGCCGGCACGCTCGCGTATGAGGTTGAGGTACTTGAACAGTTCCTCGGAATTCGGTCCGGTCGGTCCTTCGGCCTCGTTGATGGCTTCCGCATACAGGAGGTACAGGTCCGCCAGGCGGAGGATGGGCCACTCATACATGTTGGTGGATGCCGACTGGGCCGAGGTGATGCGGAACTCCCAGCTGGTCAGCTTCTTGCAGTGGTAGCCGGAAACGGCCAGGAGGTTGCGCCCGCGGGAGACGTAGGGTATTTCGTCAAAGGAGACGTTGTTCTTGTTCGGCCCGAACCAGAGGCTACCGTCGAAACCGAGGTCGGCATAGAAGCGCGGCTCGCGGTCGAAGTTGAATTCGGCGGTGTAATAGCCGTCCTTCATCCACCAGTGCTCGTCCGCCGAGACCTGGCGGATGGCGGTGGGATTGACATTGCTGCGTTCCTTGTCGCTGGCAACCGGCAGGCCGTGCTTGGTGTAGAACTGGTCGGCGATCTTCATCGGGACATAGGTATAGCCGCCACGGGCGACGAAGTCCGGATACTGGTCGTAGGCGATGTTCACGAACGTGTAATTCTGACGGGTCGACCACCAGCCGACGCTTCCTCCCTGGGTGTTCATCCAGATGTCTTCGTCGTTCCAGTCGTCGGTGAGCAGTTCGCGCAGGTCCAGTTCCTTGAGGAGCACGTCGTTGACGCGCAGCGAGCCTCTGTAATAGTACAGCTGCTTGCTGGCCTCGTGGCAGAGGTCGATGGCTTCCTTGCAGGCCTTGACCGCATCGGTCCAGCGCTGGGCGATCTGCGCGTCGGTCTTGTCGGGGAAGAGACGGACGCCCCGGTTGTCCACGAGGGTCTGCATGTCCTTGTTGCCGTTGAAGAGCGGGCTGGCGGCGTAGACGGCGATCTTGGCCTTCAGCGTCGCCGCGGCCGGGCGGGTGAGCCGGCCCCAGTCGTCACGGGAGCGCTCCCGCATCGGGAGGGCCTCCAACGCCTCGTCGATGAGATTCAGGCAGAAGTCGAAGCAGTCGTCGATCGGGTCGCGGTAGACCTTCACTTCTTCCACGTCGGCGCTCACGGGGAGGCTTTCATGGATCAGGACGACAGGACCGTACCGGCGGACCAGCAGGAACGTGTAGTAGGCCTTCAGCACCTTGGCTTCGGCGACCCACTGCTCCTTTTCCCAGCGCGGGATGTCGGGGACTTCGTCGATCCGCTCGATCAGCGTGTTGCAGTAGCGGAACGCCTGGTACGTGCTCCCCCAGATGTTCGAGATGGGGGCGTTGGCGCTCTGCTGTCCGAAACCGATGCGCTGCATCTCGGGATGCCAGATGGTCCCTTCCCACATGCTGCTCCACAGTTCGTCTCCGCCGAGCATGGCGGGATCTGCGTCGAAGTTCCCGTCGGGGGGCAGGAAGGAGTAACAGGAATAGAGCCATTTGATGGCGGTGGACCGCATGTTGAACGACATGTCCACGGTGGCGATGCCGTCATCCGGGACGATGTCGAGATACTTGTTGCAGGAGACCGCAGCCACGGATGCCCCGGCGAGGACCAGCGTCCAGGCCACGAGCGTCATTATCTTGTTTTTCAGTGTTTTCATTTCCGTGTCCTCCATTACTTGAAAGTGATATTGACACCCAGGTTCACGACCCGCTGGATGGGATAGCCCAGTCCGTTGCCGGCCATTTCCACGTCCCAGAGGCGGAAGCGGCTCCAGGTGAAGAGGTTCGAGCCGCTCAGGTAGACGCGCAGGTTCTCGATGTGGGCCCGGTCGGTGAGCTTGTGCGGCAGGGTGTAACCCAGTTCAACCTGCTTGAGACGCAGGAAGGAGCCGTCGCGCATGAACCAGGTGCTGGACTGCACGTTGTTGGCGTTGACATAGTTGGAGAGTCTCGGCCAGAGGGCGTAGAGGTCGCGGTCGTCTTCCGACCAGTGGCTGTCGGCATAGACCTTCAGCAGCTGCGTCTGGCCCTGGAACGGGCTCGTTGCGGCCGCGTTGATCCAGAAGCTCTCGTTGGCCAGGCCCTGGAAGAAGACGGAGGCGTCGAAGCCCTTCCAACCGGCGGAGAAACCGAAGCCGTAGATGATTTCCGGCGAAGTCGGGTTGCCGATCGGCACCATGTCCTTCTGGTCGATCTTGCCGTCGCGGTTCACGTCGGTGTACTTGATGTCACCGCCGCCATACACGTTGCCGAAGTTCTGGGAAGGGGAGTTCGCGGCTTCCTCGTCGTCGACGAAGAGGCGTTCGGCGATGTAGCCCCAGTTCTGGGACAGGGAATAGCCGATGTGCGAGCGCCAGCGCTCCGCGTAGTTGGGCTCCTCATAGACGTCGAACCGGCTGGTGGACCAGGTGAAGTTGGCGCGGGCCGAGGTCCAGAGGTCGCGGTTCCAGACCTGCTGGTAGTCGGCCTGGATGTCGACGCCGTGGGCGCGGGCTTCACCCACGTTGGCGCGGACGGCGGCCGTCAGACCCATGGTCGACGGAATGTAGGCGCGGTTCATCAGGATGTTCGTACGGTGCTCCGTGAAGTATTCGGCGATGATGTTCAGCTTGTTGAACAGGCCGATCTCCGCGGCGTAGTTGTGCTTGTAGGAGGTCTCCCAAGTGATGTTGTCGTTGGCGTAGCGGCTCACGTTGATACCGGCACCGCCCTTGTTCGAGGTTTCGCCGAACGAGGCGCTGCGGCCGCCGGCGTTCATGTCCACGTTGGACAGGTAGAAGAAGCGGTCGGAAGCCGAGCCGATCTGGTCGTTACCCACGAGACCGTAGCTGTAACGGAGCTTGAGGTTGCTGACCACCGGCTTGATGTTCTTCCAGAAGGGTTCGTTCGAAACCAGCCAGGCGACGCCGGCGGAAGGGAAGAACCCCCAGCGGTGGTTCTGCGAGAACCGTTCCGATCCGTTGTAACCGAAGTTGAATTCGGCGAAGTACTTGCTGGCGTAGCTGTAGGTGAAACGGCCGGCAAGTCCCGCGTTGCGGCTCGGCAGGGAAAGCTGCAGGGAGCCGGCGTTGGCGTTGAGCGCCTCGCGGGTGGTGAATACGAGCAGTCCGCTGATGCCGTGGTTGCCGAATTCGCGGTTGTAGTTCAGGCGGCTCTCGGTGTAGAGGGTGCTCTGGACCGTCTTGCCGCTTTCGGAGTAGCCGAGGTATTCCGTTCCGCTGGTCTCGTTCAGCTCCTTGAGCGCGTATTCGCCCGTGAAGGAGTCATACTGGCTCATCGTGTAGTAGAACGGGTTGTAGGCACGGGAGACGCTGAATTCCGCCAGACGGGAGATGTTGAACATCGCGCTCAGGCTGAGGCCCTGGGTGATGAAGGAAAGGTCCTGGCTCACGTCGATGACGGAAAGCATCTGGGAGCGGTTGCGGTCCTTGTAGCCCCGCACCATCTGGGCGTAGGGGTTGGTGTACTCTCCTTCGTTGTAGTTACCGAAGAGGATGTGCTTCGTATAGATGTGGTCCGGATCGGGTTCGTAGTACGGCGGGAAGAGCACCGGGTTGGAGTGGACGACCATGCTGTACATTTCGTCACCCGAATTGATGGGGCCCGTGTAGTCGTCGAAGTTGCCCGTCATGCGGACGCCCATCCTGGTGGTCGGCGTGATGTTGATGTCGACGTTGGCGCGGATGGTATAGTTGCGGAAGTCGATGTTGTTGTTGAAGCTGTTGCGCTTGTCGACTTTCAGGATACCGTTGTCCTTCGTGGCGGAACCCGACACATAGTACTGCGCGACCTTGCCGCCGCCGGAGACGCTGACGTTGGCGCGCTGGCTGGACGCCCGCTTGGCGAACAGCATGTCGTACCAGTCGTTGGACGGATAGATGTACGGGTTTGCGCCGGGCTTGCCGGTATTCTCGATCTTGTCCTGGCTGTAGAGGATGTTCCCTTCCGGATTCCGGGTCAGGACGGCCTCGTTGGCGAGGCGCATGAAGGTGACCGGGTCGGCCAGTTCGACCTCGCGGGTCGGCTGGGAGAAGGAGTTCTCCAGACGGGCGAAGACCTTGGCGGAGCCTTCCGCACCGCGCTTGGTGGTGACGAGGATGACGCCGTTCGCACCGCGCGCGCCGTAGAGGGCCGTCGCCGTCGCGTCCTTCATGATGGAGAAGGAGGCGATGTCGTCCGGCTGCAGGCGGGCCAGGTCGGTGGTCGTCAGTTCGATATTGTCGATGAGGATGAGCGGGTGCGTGTTGGCACCGAAGGTGGTGATACCGCGGACGAAGAAGTCGGCGTTGTCCTGACCGGGCTCACCGGTACGCTGGTAGGCGATGATACCGGCCATGTTGCCCGCGAGGGCGGTGGTCAGGTTGCTGGAAGGGATCTTCAGCTTGCCCGGGTCGATGGTGGTGATGGCACCGATGACGCTCTCTTTCTTCTGCGTACCGAAGGCGACCACGGTGACCTCGTCCAGGGCGTTGGACTGCTGTTTCAGCGCGATGGTCAGGTTGTCCTGTCCGGTGAAGGTGAACTCGAGGTCGTCCATGCCCAGGGAACTGGCGACGAGCACGGTGCCGACTTTGATGCCGTCGATGGTGAAGGCGCCGTTTTCATCGGTCATGACGCCGCGCTTGCTGCCTTTCACCATGACCGCGGCGCCCGGAAGCGGTTCGCCTTCCCGGTCCGTGACATAGCCGCTCAGGCGCGTGGGATTGCTCCGCGTCGCCTGCGGGGCGGCCCCGGCGGCGGCCTTCTTGGTGATGTAGACCTGGCGGCCGTCGATCTTGAAGGAGTTTTCCTGTCCTTCGAACAGTTTTCCCAGGACAGTGGCAAGTTCCGCATCCGTGAACTCGAGCGTTACTTTCCTGCTCTTGTCCACGTCTGCCGTGTTGTAGAAGAAGATGTAGGGGGTGGACGCCTCGATCATGCCGAGTACCTCACCGACCGACTTTTCCTTTACGTTCAGGGTTACCAGGCTCTTTCCCTTTTCCTGCGCACGGACCGTCTGTCCCGTCGCCGGGAGCAGGCAGAGCGCCGCTGCAAGAAGCAGTAGGAGTCTACTGAGTCGTTTTGGAATCATAGGAATAGGATTTAGTAGTTATTATAATAGTGTTGTGCAATCTTATTTCTTCTTGTTCCCCCACTGGATGACGTGCGCCCCGTCGCGGATGACGAAGTTGAAGGAGGCGATCTGCATCAGGCCGGTGAGGAGGGTCGACAGGTCATCCCGCAGCTCCAGCGATCCGTAGCAGATGACCCCCGACTTGCTCTCCGGAAGCACCAGGCTCACGTTGTAGAAACGCGCCAGGCGGATGAGTACGTTCTCGAGCGGCTCGTTCTCGAACTTGTACACGCCCTGTGTCCACGAGGTGTACAGGTCGGTGTCGACGAGCAGGACGCTGGTTCCGTCGGGGCGCTTCTCGAAGGCCTGGCTGGGCGTCAGGGCGACTTCGCTGCCTTCCAGGAGGACCGTGACGCCTCCCTTCACCAGGACGACCTGCGAATAATCGTCCGTGGAATAGGAGGAGAGGTTGAACTGCGTGCCGGTGACGCGGACGTCGAAATCCTTCGAGCGGACGACGAAGGGCCTTCCGTCGCGGGCGACGTCGGCGAAGATCTCGCCGTCCACCTCGATCGTGCGCGTGTCGCCGTTGAACGTCTTCGGATAGCGGACGGTCGTTCCGGCATTGATTTTCAGGGTGGAACCGTCGGACAGGGTCAGCGAGGCCATCTTTCCGTAGGGGACGATGATCCGGTTGAGTTCGGTTTCCGGCAAGGCCGGCATCTCGATCTGCGGGACGGTGTCCTGCTTCGTTTCACGGACGTTGCCGTCCACTTTGAGCTGGCCTTGTGGGTTGTAGTTGACATCCGGCTTGCTGCCTTCCAGCTCGATTTCCTGCCGGTCGGAAACGATGACGACGTTGTCGCTCTCCTGCGCCTGCGTCACCAGGACGAAGCCCGGGTCGACCCGGATTTCCTTCGGCGCCCGGCTCTCCTGCTGCGGGAGGAGCAGGAAGAGGGAAAGGGCCGCTGCAGCCGCCTCCAGGGCGGTCCGGACGCCCTTCCAGAAGGGATAGTCTTTCCGGGAAGATGCCGTGGCGGGGAGCGTTTCCGATGCTGCGGCCGACGCCTCGATCCGGCGCCAGGTCGCTTCCAGGTCTTCGCGTCCGGCGGCCGGAGCGCTGTTCTTCCAGCCGGTCAGGATGAGGACGGCATCGGTATAGGTGTAGATGTCCAGCGCCCCCGCGTCGATGAGGGCGTCCCAATAGCGCTTCGTTTCCTGTGTCGGGGAAAGGACGGAGCGGATGAACATCTCGTCGTTCAGGTAATCTTCAATCGAATATTTCTTGTAATCGTTCATTTTCTTCTGCTTCTGCGGTCAACGGCTTTTTTCGACGGTTTCGCTCAGGAAGATCCTGCGGAGTTTGCCAACGGCCCTTCCGAACAGGTTCTGCGCCGACTGGCGTTCGATGGAGAGGTGTTCGGAGATTTCCTGGAAACTCATCCGCTCGACGAAGCGCAGGAACAGGACCTCCCGCTGGCGGTCCGTCAGGCAGGAAATCATTTCCCTGGCCAGGGCTTCCTGCATCCGGACCTGTTCCTCGCCGATGATCTTCTCCTCGATGGTTCCGATCTCCGGAACATTCACCTGGGACAGGTCGATGCGCCCCGGCCTGCCCTTCTTCATCTTGTACAGTTTGTACCGGAGCGAAGCGAACAGGTAGTTCCTGGGATTCTCCGCCTTGGAAAAAGCTTCCATGTTGCGGTGGATGTCCAGGAACACTTCGTGCAGGGCGTCCTCGACCAGGCCCTTGTCCGGACAGATCTGCAATCCATACGAATAGAGCCGGTCGGCATATTGCTGGTATATGCCTTTCAGGGAGTGGTCCACTTTTTCCATTAACTTTATAGTAGAGTCGGAATACGTGGAAATATACTCATTTTCAGGAAAAGATTTTTGATGGATGGCGCATTTCCCGGAACGGGCAACTTGCACTTCGTGCATCCCTGTCCGGGCGAATGCCCGTTCCGGGGAGGCCCGCCAGGGGGAAGCTACAGCCGGAAGATGGCGCAGTCGCCCTCGGCCAGGTGCATCGAATGCTCCCCTTTCTTCAACCGTCCGACGCTCCCGTCGCGGTTCACCGTGCAGACGGCCCGTGTGAAGCCGATCCGGTAGTCGAACGCCTCGGTCAGGCTGCGGTTGACGAGCATCAGGTAGCGGTCGGCCCCGTTGCGCAGCTGCGAGACGAGCAGGCCGCAGCCGCCGGTGTCCAGTACGGAAACGCCTTCCGGAAGGGTCTCCAGGGGCTTTACGCCGGTCGGCAGGTATTTCCCGGAATGCGACAGGAAGGGCGGCTCCGTTCCCTCGGGCCAGGGGATGCCGATGTGCGAGACATCCTCCACCGTGGCGTCGACGAAGACGCCGGCCCGGGCCTGCACCTCGGCGTTCATCTCCCGGACGATGTCATAGACCGGACTCTTCTCCCCCGGAGGATTGACCGGGCCGTTCTCCTTCACGCCGGTCGAATTCCAGTAGGTGAAGTATTGCAGGCACTGCGCCCCATAGGCCAGATTGGTGTACATCTGCAGCCGGAGGGAGGGGAGGGTCGGAACCGGATAGATCTCGTGGGCGGTTGACAGCGCGAAGGCCCAGAAGGGGATGCCGGCCTTGCGCGATTCCCGGGCGATGACCTCCAGGTTCTCCCACCAGGTCTGGCGGATGCCTTCGACGGTGACTGGGTAGTAGTCGAAGGACAGCTGCGGCAGCGGAACCTCCCGGACGAACGCCTGGACGTATTCCTCGTATGTGCAGCCGAGGGCGGCGGGATTCACATAGTTGGGGAAGAGGTTCAGGTACTGCGGGTGCTCCTTGTCCACGGCCGTGATGCGCGCGGAGAATGCGGCGAGGCCCGGGAAGTCGGCGGTGACCGGTTCATCCCGCAGGAAATAGCCGTACAGGGCAGGATGGTCTTTCACGGCCGCCACGACTTCTTCCGGCCGATCGTACATTTCCGGGCAGGAATACATGACCTTGATCCCGGTCTTCTCGCCCATTTCGAGGGCCTTCCAGCCGTCTTCCATGGATTTGATGTCGGAGAAACTGACCGTGAAACCACAGTCTTTCAGCATCTTGTGGTTCTCTTCCGTGAGGTACGGCACCGTGATGCTGTACCAGGCGAGGATGGGCATCTCCGCCTGCGGAAGGGGATGCGGCCGGCATCCGGCGAGCAGGGCCGTCAATACGGCCAGGAGGGGTATTATTCTATTCATTTCTTTTCAATGCCGTGTGAAAAAACGTTTCCCGGCAAGATAGTAAATCTATTTAAAACGGCAAGGGGCAACGAAAAAAACGGGGCGGAGACCCGCAGGTCATCCGTCCCGTCTTCTTCGTGTTACGGTCGGGCTTTACAGCTCGCTCATTTCGGCTTCGTACTCGTCCTTGCGGCCGACGATGATGTCCTGGAAGTCCTTCTGTCCGGTACCGGCCGGAATCAGGTGACCGCAGATGACATTCTCCTTCAGGCCTTCGAGATAGTCCACGCGGGCGCGGATGGCCGCCTCGCTCAGCACCTTCGTCGTCTCCTGGAAGGAAGCGGCGGAGATGAAGCTGTTCGTGCGGAGGGCCGCCCGGGTGATACCCTGGAGAACCAGTTTCGCCGTGGCGGGCTTGGCTTCGCGCACGACCATCATCTTCAGGCCCTGACGCTCCAGCGACGCGTTTTCGTTGCGCATCGCACGCGCGCCCAGGATGTCGCCCGGCAGGTAGCGCGGGGAATCCCCGGCGTCCAGGACATAGTATTTCCCGAAGATGTTGTCGTTGGCGTCCATGAACTTCCACTTGTCGACCAGTTCCTCCGGGAGGAAGCCGGTATCGCCCGGGTTGACGATCTCGACCTTGCGCATCATCTGGCGCACGATGATTTCGAAGTGCTTGTCGTTGATC
>JAEEGL015066000.1_pt1 | contig 13360 bp, 9 predicted proteins | sample 9134231 | NCBI WGS metagenome assembly JAEEGL01 (sample SAMN16246548, study PRJNA631951) | gut metagenome | biome: gut microbiome; feature: rumen; material: fiber-attached | host: Bos | place: Iran: Karaj | collected 2018-10 | reverse complement strand
TTATTTTCATTGTTTTTTTCTTTTAAATTTTTCTTTTCAATTCTTTTTAAATTATCTTCTTTTATTAAACATTCTAATGTTGATATATAATTATTTTCTTTTAAGAAATCTTTTATTAAATCTAATTCCGTTTCTTCAATTTCTAGTGGCATTTATTTTAATTATTTTCAATAAAAAACTTAACTTTAAAATTAAAGTATAAAGACATAATAATTATATTTTAAAAATATAATTCAATCAAACAATTATAATAAAAATTTAATAACTTCAAAGAATTAAAAATTAAAAATGTCATCAATTCAAACAGAAAACTCTCATATTCAAACAGAACCAAAAACTTTATTTATATCTCCTTTATCAAATTATGAAGTCAAAGAAAAAGAAGAAATAATAGGAAATGTAGATAATTTTTTTAAAGATGAATCAAAATATTTAGATTTAAATTCAGGAATTTATGTAGGAAAAAAACCAGAAGGACCTAAATTAGATAAAAATAATAATTTAATATATTATTCTTATGTTGGTTCTCCTCAAATTTTAACAAAAGGAAGTAAAACAATTAATAAAAGATTTTCTCAAATCAGAAAAAATTCAGATCTTATAAATCAAAAAAAAAAAGATTTATTTCAATTAATTGATAATAATAGTTTAAAATCATATTTTCAAAATATAAAAGAAAGAACTTTAAGAAATAAAAAATATGAAAATGATATTATAAATTTACCATCTCCAATACAGAAACAATTAATAAATCAGCAAAAAAATTTATCAGAACAAAAAAGAGAGGAAAATTCAATAAAAAGAATGGAAAATTACTTAATAAAAAAAACGAATAAAAAGAGGGAAAAGTTATTATTAAAAAATTATGATTCATTTCAAATAAAAAAAGGAATATTAAGAAATTTAGAAGAAAAAGAGCCAATAGAATTAAAAATGGGAGATAAAAATTGGTATTTTAATTTAAGAAGACCAAAAAATTTTAAAGGAATAAGAGATATTTATATAAATATAAGAACTAATGAAAATCCTTTTTGGGGAAGATTCTTTGAAACTTGTCCTAAAACTATTATGAGAAGTAGAAAACCTAAAATTGATTCTGATGATATTATTCTTAATTTAGAAAAAAATCCTTATTTACCTAAAATCTTAAATGGAAATTCAACTCTTAAAGAAATTAAAAAAATGGAAAATTTAGAAATTAAAGGTAAAAATTTATTAGATTTTGAAACAAATTTAGAATTAAATTCCCCTGGAAGAAAAAAAATTTATAATAGAGATCAATTAGAAACTTATGAAGTATGTAAAGATATGTCTCAACCTGAATATGAAAAATATTTACAAATTTTAAATGAAGATAAAATTTTTGTTAATGATTTTGATATTAGAGATTTTTGTAGATATAAATCTTGTGATTTTTCTAATGAAGGAAGTTATAATTTTTCTACAATAAATTCTTCAAGATTATAAAATTTATTAAAAATTATTTTATTATTTTAATTATTATTTTTTAAGATTTTAACTAAAAAAAATTTTATTCTTTTAAAAACATGGATGATAATATAATATATGATTGATAAATTTATATCTACTTATCTTTCTGATCAAAAATTTTTAAAACATAGTGATTTAAACATAAATTTAGATCTTAAAATAACATCTCTTTTTAATTATGATAATTTATTAACAGATGAAAATAATGATTATATAAATAAAGAATTTAGTAATAATTATAAATATTTTGAAGAAATAAACAAAGAAAAAAAAGATACTTTAATAGAATATTACAGAAAAAAAACAGGAGAAAAAAATATAAAAATAACAGAATCAGATATAAATAAAACTTTAAATTTACCAAATTCAAAAAAAAATCTTTTATTTTATCAATTACCTGAATTTGAAATTTATTTTGTAGCAAAATTATTTGTAAATGGATTAGAAATTAAACCAGAATTTACAACAAAATTAATTTTTACAAGTACAAATATTAATCAAACAATATCAATTAGATATAATTATAAAGATTTAACTTTAGATTCTTATATTATTGTTTATATTTATTCTATGCAATTACCAGAAGAAAATTCTTTATTAGGAGAAACAAAAATAGAATTATTTGATGATAAATTAAATTTAAGAAGAGGAAGACAAATATTTAAAATTAAAAATTTAAACAAAGAAAAAGAAAAAGAAAAAGAAAATGACATAAATATAAATAATATAAATACAAATAAAGAAAATAATATAAATGAAAATAATGAAAATAATATAATAGAAGAAACAGAGAATAAGAAAATAGAATATGAATTAAATTTATTAGTAAAATCATTTTATAAAAGTAATAAAGCAGGAATTGATTCAAATTATATGAAAAATCCATCAGATAATAAACCAGCAAATGAAGTAGATCAAATATTAAAAAGTGAAAATCCACCTTATGAATCAGTATTAGATACATTTTATTATACAAATGAAAATGAAATAGAATTAAAAAATGAATATAGAAAAAATTTTGAAACAAAATTAAATTTACTTCTTTCAAAAACAAAAGAAACATTTTTAGAAATAGAATTTCCTTCATTTAACAATAGAATAATATTTGAAGAAGCAATATCAAAAGATTATAAAAAAGTATATAAATCAGTAATATACAAAGAAAATAATAATAATATTGTATCATTTTCAAATTGGATATGTGATCCAAAAATAATAAAAGAAAAAGGTAATGATTTAAAAAAACAAGAAATAAAAATATTTAATAAGGATAATCCAATAATAGATAAATTTTCAGCATTATCTCATGTAAGTGATGATTCTTTAGCAAGAGATATAAAAGTTACTCCTTATGATAGAGAAAGAATAAATGAATTATTATCAACTCCTGATTTTATGGATTTAGATAAAAAAGATTTAACTTTATTTTGGATTTATAGATATGAATTATTAAAAAATAATATTCCTTATGCTTTAACTAAAATTCTTAATTCTGTTAATTGGGGAGATCCTAAAAATGAAAATGAATTTATTAATAATATTCTTATTAAATGGAGTAAAGTTGAAATTAGTGATTTATTATATATGTTAAGTAAAAGATTTTGTGTTAATTCTATTTATAGTAAAAACATCTCTTCTTTAAATGGAATGAAAGAAGTTAGAAAATATGCTGCTAAAAAATTAAATGATTTAACTGATGAAGAATTAAATTTTATTTTATTACAATTAGTTCAAGCTTTAAGATATGAAGATTTTTCTGATTCTCCTTTAAGAAAAACTTTAATTGATAAATGTTCAAAGAATAAGATTTTAGCTTCTTCTTTTTTTTGGTTTATTATGTGTGAATGTCCTGAAAATTTAAATAATATAAATAAAGATACTGATGAATATACAATAAGTAAATTTTATTTAGATTTAAAAAATGATTTTTTAGAATGTTTATCTAATTCTAAAAATTTAGACAATTTAACAGCTGAGGAAAAATTAAATTTAGAAGAAATTCATAATTGTATAGTAAATGAAGTAGCATTTAAAAATGGTTTAATAGCAATTTCTCAAGAATTAAAATCAATATCGACAAAAGTAGATAAACAAAAAGAAAAATTAAAGCAAATATTATCTGATCAAGATAAAGAAAATTTATCAGAAACAAATAATGAAATATTAAAAAATGTAAATATCCAAAAAAAAATGTATCCTCTTCCTTTAGATCCAAATATAATGGTAAAAGGAGTAAAAACAGAAAATTGTACAATATTTAGAAGTAATTTGCGTCCAGTAAAATATACATTTAACATAACACCAGAAACTCAAAAATATAATAAAAAAGACAATCCAAAAGAATATTCATTTATATTTAAATATGGTGATGATTTAAGACAAGATCAATTAATATTACAAATGATATCATATATGGATTCAATATTACAGAAATTTAAATTAAATTATGAATTTACATCATATAAAGTTTTAGCAACATCAAAAAGTGATGGATTTGTAGAATTTGTTCCAAATTCAACAACAATATATGATATAGTATCAAATAAGAAATTAACAATTAAACAATATATAGAACAATTTGTAGATAAAAATAATAAAGAAGATGCTCAAAAAAGACTAGATACATATATAAATTCTTCAGCAGGATATTCAATAGCAACATTTATTTTAGGAATAGGAGATAGACATTTAGAAAATTTAATGATAGATGATAAAGGAAGATTATTTCATATTGATTTTGGATATATTTTAGGAAAAGATATTAAAGTAGCTGCTCCATTAATTAAATTAAGTAAAGAAATGTTAGAACCAATGGGAGGAAAAGGAAGTCAAATTTATGAAAATTTTAAATTAAAATGTGTTAATGCTTATTGGATTCTAAGAGATAAAGCAAGAGAAATTGTTAATATGTTCTATTTAATGATTGATAGTGGAATCCCTCAATTAAATAATATTGATGATTTATATAAGTTACATGATAAGTTTGTTCCTGGTTATAGTAAACAAGAAGCTAGTAATAGTATTCTTAGTAAAATTGATGAAAGTGCTAATGCTTTTGGTGGAAGTATGATTGATATTGGACATAAAATAGCTGGATTTTGGAAATATTAAAATTAATATTCACTTTATTTAATAGTTTTTTTAATATTTTCCTTTTAGTTTTTTATTATTATTTTTAAAGAAGATGAAATTATTTTTTTTATATATTATCCTTTTTTCGACAAAAACCAAAAAAAAAATAAAAAAACCTTTAAAAAAAAAAGATAAAAATTAAAAAAAAGAAAAAATGAAAGAAGAAAATACAATATCAAACATAAATATAAACGACACAATTCAAGTATATTTCGACATAGAAAAGAGTAATGTAGATGCGAAAGTTATTCAAATAAAAAAAGATGAATCCACAAATAAAAAATTATATTATGTTCATTTTTTAAATTTAGAAAAAAGAATGGATAAATGGATAGATCAATCATTAATAAGAAAAAATTATGGTAAAATTCCAAATTCAATTGATGGAGCAAATTTAATAAATCATTCAATGTTAAATGATAATGCTGTTTTAACAAGAAAACGTTCTTCTCTTTTTTCAAATGGTTCATATACAGAAAATGAAAATGAAATAGAAAAAACAGTAAAAATAAAAAATGTAGAAAAAATAATTTTAGGTTATTACGAAATTAACGCATGGTATTTTTCTCCTTTTCCAAATGAATTTACGGTAAATAAAATATTATATATTTGTGAACATTGTTTAAAATATATGAAATATAAAAATACTTTAATTAAACATTTAAATAATTGTTCTTTTAAAAATCCTCCTGGAAAAAAAATTTATGAAATGAAAATATTACCTGAATTATCATCATCAAAAAAAAAAGAAAGAATATCAGACAGTATTTCAGTTTATGAAATCAAAGGTTCTGAAAATAAATTATATTGTCAAAATTTATGTTTAATAGCGAAATTATTTTTAGATCATAAATCAATATATTTTGATGTATCTCCATTTAAATTTTATGTATTAACAGAAAATGATAAAAATGGAAATCACATTGTTGCATATTTTTCAAAAGAAGTTTCTGAAAGTTCAGAATATAATTTATCTTGTATAATGGTTCTTCCTCCTTTTCAAAGAAAAGGTTATGGACAATTTTTAATAAGTTTATCATATTATTTATCAAATAAACAAAATAAAATTTGTACTCCTGAAACTCCTTTAAGTGATTTAGGAAAAATTTCTTATAAAAGTTATTGGACTATTACTATTTTAGATGCTTTATTAAAAAATAAAGGAAATTTATGTGTTAAAGATTTAAGTGAACAAACTGGAATTAAACCTGAAGATATTACTTATACTTTAAATGAATTATCACTTATTAAATATTGGAAAGGACAACAAGTTGTTCAAAATATTAATATTAAACAAATTGAAGAATTTTTAAATAAGAAAAAAGCTAGTAAAAAAAACCATGTTAAATTCAATGAAATGTATATTATTAATAATTAAATATTTATTCATCGTTTTTCTATATTTTATTTTTTGTTAAAGTTTATTTTTTTTATTAAATATTCATAAATAGATTTAAAAAAAAATAATTATTTTTTCGTAAAAAAGAAATAATAAATGAAAAAACAGGAATTACAAAATAATATTGCAGATAAATGTCTAGAAATTATACATATTCCAAATATAAGTTCTAAATTTAATGATTTGAAAAGAAATAATGAAAAAAAAATTAAAAAAATAAATGATATAAAATTCAAAAAATTTAATTCTATTTGTTTAAAAAGAAATAAAGAATTACTAAGTTGTAAATCAGAAAGAATAAATTCAAAATTAAGAAAAATTAAAATTCCGAATTTTTTAAACGTTTCAAAAATAAAATCAAATTCTTTTTTAAAAAAATTATCTCAAGAAAATAATAGTTTTCATAAAATAGATTTTACTAAGGATTTTATTAATTTTAAACATTCTTTTCAAAAATTAAAAGTAAATTCGTTATTTAATAAAAGCAGTGATGATTTATTAAAAGAAAATAAAATTTTAAATTTAGATTTAAACTTAGAATATTATAAACCAAAAATACCACAAAAACTTAGATTCGCAAATATTAATAGTAAAATTATTATTTTTGATAAAAAAAATTTTTCTTTCAGGGATTCAGAAAATAATAAAGATAATTCTTTTATTATTAATAATAATTATAAATTATCTTCTTTGAAAAGCATTTCAATTATAAATAGAGAAATTATAAAAAATAATTCTAAAATTTCTATTGATTGTATTAAACCTAGAAATAATAAAGAAATAAATTTAAAACAACTGTTTCCTAAATTTTTTCAAAAATTAAATATTCGAAAAATACAATTTAAAAAATAAAGAAATTAAATAATTAACTCTAAATAATAATTATAAAAAAAGAAATAAGATAATAAATTTAATTTAATATAATAAAAAGTAAAAATGTTAAAATCAAAATCACTAAATGAAAAAGTTTTTAAAGAATTAAAAAATCATTTAATAGAAGAAAAAAGTAAATATCCAAGAATAAAAAATGAAAAAGAGTTAAAAAATTATTTTCAGAAAATAGAAGTAGAAAAAAGAATATTAAGTTTAAATAAAGAAAAAAAATTAAAGAATAAATTAACATTAGATACAATAAATTTAACGACAACAAGTAAAGATAAAACTTCAACAACATCATATTCTCCTTTATCTCCAACAACAAAAAAAATAAATACTTTAAATAATTCTATTTCATCAAATAAAATAAAAATTCATAATATTAAAATTTCTAACACAATAAATAATCCTATTAATAATCAATTAAATAGTAATATTATTACTCCGAAAAAAACAAAAGATTTTAAAACTTTGTTTTTAAGAAATGAAATTGAAAAAAAAAAAAATCTAATTTGTAATAATAATAATAATCAAAATAATAAGAATAAAAATGTAATTAATTTAAGAAAAAGTTTTGAAAAGAAATCAAATAAATTAAAAACTCCTTTAAAACCAAGAAAATTTTCAGATAATTCAAAATTAAGTTTAACATCAAATGGAACAAATAATATAATAGATAAATATTTAGAAAAAAGTGATGTTGATATTTCTTCATCAAATTTATTAATAAATCCTCAAACATCTAATTTTAATATTGATTCTATCAATTCAAATTATTCTACTCTAAATTATAATAATAATTTAATGAATAATTCTTTAAGTGAAAGAAATAAAAAAGGAAAAAGTTTAAGTATGACAAAAACTATGAAAATTAATCACAATTTTACTATTTCAAATATTAAAAAATTTGCTGGTTTAATTCCTAATAAAATTAAAGCAATGAATTTTAATTTAAATTTAACTTTAACAACAATTAATGAAAAAAATAATATTGATAATCATCATTATGAAAAAAATACAGTAAGTACTTTAAATAAAAAAGTACAAATAAGGAAAATAAAAACAATGAATCAAAAAAAAAATAGAAATGAAGAAAATGAAGAAAAAGGAAAAGCAATAATTAAATATAAAAGAACAACAACAGCCAAAAATCAAAATAATACTTTTTCAGATAAATCTTTTGATAGTCAAAACAATTTAAATAATCATTTAAATAATAGTACACAATTAAATAATAATATAAATAAATTATTGAATAGAAAAATAGAAAATTATATTTTAGGAAAAGAATTAGGAAAAGGAACATATGCAACAGTAAGATTAGGAATAAATAAATTGACAAAAAAAAAATATGCAATTAAAATATATTCTAAATTATCTTTATTTGATATTCAAAAAAGAAACACAGTAAAAAATGAAATCTCAATATTAAAAAATTTAGATAATGAAAATATAATGAAAATGTATGAAGTAATAGACACACCAAAAAATTTATATTTGATTTTAGAATATATCAATGGAATATCTTTATTACAATATATTAAACAGAAAAAAGAGCAAAAAATCGATGAAAAAACATGTAAAATATTTTTTTATCAAATTGTAAAAGGAATAAATTATTGTCAATTAAAAAATATATGTCATAGAGATATAAAATTAGAAAATATATTAATAATAGATAATAAAAAAATAAAAATAATTGATTTTGGTTTTGGAGTAAAAACAAATAATAATACTTACCATAAATTTTTTTGTGGAACTCCTTCTTATATGTCACCAGAAATAATAAATAAAGAAAAATACATTGCTCAATTTTCTGATATTTGGTCTTTAGGAATTTTACTTTATACTATGTTAACTGGAAATTTCCCTTTTACTGCTAATTCTCAAAATGAATTATTTAATAAAATAAATCAAGGAAATTATATTATTCCTAATTTTATTAGTGATAAAGCTCAAAAGTTAATTAAAAAAATACTCGTTTTTCAACCTAAAAATCGACCTTCTACAGAAGAAATTTTATTAGATGAATGGTTTGAAGATTTATAATTTTTGTAAATTATCACAATTAATATTTATTAAATATATAGATATTCTAATTAAATCTTTTTAAATAACTTTTATAACTTTCAAAATTAAAAAAAATATATATAATATATATATTTAAATTAATCTTAATTTTTATAAAAATACTATTCCTAAATAAATAACTCTTAATAAAACAAATATTATTAATCTAAATTTTCATCATTAAAAGGTAAATTATTTTTAAAGCAAAAAGGTAAAAACAAATGTCCATCTGCATAAAAAAATTTATTTTGAAATTCAACCCAATGTAATCTTAAAGTATGTAAAAAGCATTCCATCATATCCATAAATAATAAAACTAAAGAAGTAACAAAACAGAAAATAAGTAATCCAAAAGTAGAAAGTAAAATAGAATTAATGAAAAAATATTCACTAAAAGAAACATTACCTAAAATTTTATCAAAAAAAACTTTTGATAATTGAGAATGTGCTAAACTTAAAGCCCATAAACGAAGATAACTTGCAGTATTTGATACTGTTCCTAAAATATATTCTATTGAATTTATTAATACTCCTACTGTAATATCAGAAAATGATTTTTTTATATTTTCATTTTTATCTTCCATTAATAATTGTTCATTTATTTCTTCTTCTTTCTTTTTTTTATTTAAATTATTTTCGTAATTTTTATCAGATTTTATTTTCTTAAATATTATATTTGGAATTATCATTATTAAAATACAAACAACTGATATTATTAAAATTAAAGAATGAAATACTTTTATTTTTTCTCTATTTCCCCAAAGTGGTAAATAATCTTTATTATATTCACCCATTGGATTTAAAAAAATATCCATCATAATAACTTTAATATCAGGAGCTTGACTTAAATCATTATTAAAATTCATATTCCATTTAAATATTATTAATAGATCCATATATCCAAAAAGAATAATCATTAAAATAATTTGAGGTATAAAAACAAAGAAAAATTCAATATAATCACTTTCATATAAATTATTTAAACCTTTTAATATTATTCCCAAAAGCATTTGTAAAACACCGAAAATAACACTTAATTTCATTTTTAATGAATTTATAAAAGTTAATTCATTAGAAGCTCCATACCAAATAGGATCTAATCCAAATTTATAATTACAATTATTGGTTTTATTAACTTCAATATAATTAGTAATATTACTTTCATTTAAATTACTTAAATTATAACAAGAAGGAAAATTAAAAGGAACAGATAAAAAATCATTATACATAAAACCACAAAAAAGACCAAAAAAACCCATAAGTAAAAGGAAATATCTAAAAGGTAAAATTCCTTTAAAAATTGGATTAATTTTATTTCCTTTTAAACAAATATATAAAGAGAAAACAAATAAAAAGAGAGAATGACCAATATCACCAAACATAACTCCAAATAAAAAAGGGAAAGAAATAACATTAAAAAATCCAGGATTAATTTCTCTATATCTAGGAATACCAAAAGTATTAGTAATTTCTTGGAAAGAATATAAAAACTCATTTGTTGGAATAAAAGTTGGTGGTTCAAATACATTATTTTCTTCATTTATTCCTTCTATATTTGCTCTTAATTTATCATCTTTTCCTTGAAATACTGTATTTATATTATTTATTAATGTATTTAATGATCTTTCTGGAACCCATATTTCACCATCTATAAAATTATCTCTTACTAAACATTTATTTAATGTTAAATATATCATTTTCTCTTGAAGGAAATATAATTTATATAATTGATATTTTATTGGTGATGAATTTATATCATTTATTCTTGTTATTATATCATTTATACTTTTCTCTGTTTGAATTAATAAATTTTTCTTCTGTTTTATATCATCTTCTATTTTTGATATTTCAATTTGAATTTCATTTCTATTTGGAACATTGTATCTTGAAGCTTGGAATAATTCACATATTTTAAGTATTTTTCCTAATAAAACATTTTCAACACCACTTTGGAATAAAATATTAAAAATAACTTTTTTATGACCGTCAATAAAATAGCTATCATTAATAATACTTCCTTTTTTATTATTATTAGCGAAAGAAAATCCTCTATGTCTAATAGAAGAAGTATATAAATATTCATCATTATTAATAGATAAATCATAAAAAGAAACAAGAGCTCTTCCTCTACTAATTCTAAATATCATTCTTTTCATTTTTAACTCATCTGATAATTTAACAACTCCAGCAATAAAGCTTAAATTATCAACGATATTAATATCATTTATTTTATTATCTGATGAAGTAGTAATAATATCTTCTTCAATATTATTTTTTGTAATATAATTATTATTATTATTTATCATTGGATTATTTGAAGTTATTAATTCTGATGTTTTCTGTAAAACATATTTTTTTTCTATTAAAGTTATTAAATCTTCTCTTATTGTTGAATGATTATCTACTAATTCACTTAATTGTTTATCATTTTCAATAATTTCACTTTCTAATAAATCAAAATATGTAGAACCATATTTTTTATCTTTGCTCCTTAACTCATTTAAAAGTAAATTATTAAATTCTTCATATGAATTAAATTTATTCATTTTTAAATGAAAATCTTCACAAATAGAATTAAAGTCATTAATTTTTTTAATCATATCTTCACATCTTTTTAACATTTGACTAAAATTTTTTTTTGCTTCAATATCATCTTGAGTTAAATCTACAAATTCAACTCCATCTTCTAAATTTCCTAATGCTCTCATTGTTTCATTTGCACTTTCTCTTGGAATTCTAATTTTTTTATGACACATTTTTTCTGATCTAAGTATTAAGAAAAGTTATTTAAAAAAAAAATTTACCTGAAGATACTCATTTTTTCAAATAAATAATAAATTTAAATTTTATATTTAATTTTTTTATTTTTTAAATAAATAAAGAAATTAAATATGAGTGAAGTAATTTAATTAAATATTATTTTTAGGTTTCTTTCTTAGATGAAGAAAATTTAAATAAAATAAGGAATATAAAAGAAAAATATATGCTAATAAAAAAAGAAATGAATAATTTAAATGAAATGAATAAATATTCAGATCAAGAATTACCTCATATTCAAAATGATTATGGAAAAATAAAAAAATCCCTTTCATCAAATATTCAAACAACTCAAAATTTATTAAATGATTTAGAAAGAAATCATTCAAATAAAGTAGAAGTAAAATAAAAAAATATAAAATAAATAAAAATATAGTTAGAATTAGAAAAATTAAAGAAAATAATAGATAAGGAAAAAATATTAGAAATAAAGAAAGATTATATTCAAAAAACAAATAAATTAGATTCTCGAATATCTTATTCAGTTCCTTTATATAGTAATGAAATAAATGAAAAAGAAAAAGAAAAATCTTCTTATAGAAAATATAATGATAATTTTCAAATGAAATATGAAGATAATGAAGAAATAATGAAAAAAAGAACAGAAGAATTCGAAAAAGTTAAAAAAATTTCTTATCAAGTTGCTTCTATTACTAATGATATGAAAATGAAAATTAATGAACAAGGAATAATGTTGGATGATATTGAAAATAATGTTACTAATGTTCAAGATAATACAGAAAAAGCACATAAGGAAATTACTAAAACTGAATTTAGAAGTAAAAAAAGAAAAAAAAATTTATTCAAATTATGGTGTTTTATTCTTATTTTATTTTTAATTATTATTTTTTATATTTACAGAATATTTCATTAAATTATAAAAATTAAATATTTTTAAATTTTATAATATATTAAGAATATAATCAAAACTTTTAATTTTTCTTATTTTTTTTTTATTGTTATTTATAATAATTATTTTTATTTTTTTATATATTTGAAATTGTGAATAAATTTAATTTCCTTTTTTTAAGAATTGGTTTTGGAAATTTTATTATTGGTTTTTTTTCTTCTTCAAAATTTATTTTTCTTCCTGATATAAAAATATTTTTTTTCCCTATTTTATCTAAAGATATATTATTTTTAAAAAGAGTTTCATATATTCAAATTGAAAAAAAGAAGAAATATCTTTATCTCTATTACTATTTAACACATAATTTAATTGAGGATAATAATTTAAATTATTTCTTTTATTTAATTTCATTTTTTCTTTCAAATTATCATTTCTTTTAATTATACTTTGATTATTTAAATTATCTCCTAAAACTGGTAATTTTATTTTTCTTTTAAAATTACATTTATAATTATAATTTGTTTCATTATCATTAATTTTTTTATCTATTGATATTGTTTTATTACTTTTTGTTTTATTTAAAAATGTTTCTGATAAAAAGAATGTAGATTTAGAGTTTAATAGTTTATTTGATTTATTTAATGAATTTGGAATATTAAAATATTTGCAAGATTTATTTTGTGAGAAAATTTTCATTAAAATCAATTTTTATTTAAATAAATTCT
>JAEEGL014269444.1_pt1 | contig 13360 bp, 8 predicted proteins | sample 9134231 | NCBI WGS metagenome assembly JAEEGL01 (sample SAMN16246548, study PRJNA631951) | gut metagenome | biome: gut microbiome; feature: rumen; material: fiber-attached | host: Bos | place: Iran: Karaj | collected 2018-10 | reverse complement strand
ATCAAGACTAAGAGACGGAGTTATTAGCTCATATCTTGCAAAGACTTCATATCCTTCATTGTCCCATCCATTCCCAAATAGTTCGCTTGGCTGTTTGGACTTGAACGTGTCGCATAAAGCCTCACTTATGGCATAAATGCCGTTGCTATAATTAAAAATGATATCTCCTTTGTGTATTTCTGTCATCTTTTCGTGGTGGAATATGCCCGATTGAGGAGCCCATAGATAACCTCCTTCATACTCGCTTTCATAGGTTTTGCCTTGATGTACAATGAAAATTCGCGACGGTTTACTAGAGAAAATGACATCACGATTAACACCTGCTTTGATGTCAACAAGCTCCTTCTCTTTCCTCTCATTTTCCTCTTGTTTTCGTATAGCTTCAGCGCTATGCACTGATTCTATCTCAGAAATGATTTCTGAGTCCAGAGTGCTTAGAAAACCTTTTTCAAACACGTCAGGAAAATTGAACGTCTTGATATCTCCACCGGAGAACTCTACCACAATCTGAGAAGCCCCGCTGGAATTCAAATAAGGGCCCTTATGTATGATACCGTTGCCGTACTTTTTGTGAGATACTTGTTTACCTGATAAGTCCATAGTAAGGTTTATTAGTTTGCTACTTTTGGGTTGGTCTTTGCTTTGGACAGGAAGTCGATACCGCGGTCTTCCATCCATTCTTCGAAGTGCCAAGACATGGAATCTACGATTTCATTCTCATCCTTGTCATTAGTGAATAAGTAGAGGAAGAGGCAGTGCTGTTCCAGTTCATCTAAAGCTCGATATTCTTCGTGCATGAGGTTCTGGATCTCTGCATAAGCATCCGGGAAGGAGTCCTGCATATCCTCTTCGGCCTGGGTAAGGTCAATAGAGAGTTGGTCAAAATACGAAAGAGCGGTAGCAGACTGGTGGCGTTGGTTAAGTTTCTTTACAATATTATCGAAGACTTTGTCTTCCGTTCTGCATCCTATCTGTTCGCATTCTTCCATGCTAATCATCTGTGGCATAGGGTTCTGTTCAATGAAGGTTTCTTGTTTCTGAATATTGAGGCGGTGGAAGAATGTTTCCTTCATGACATCCTCAAATAGGGATTTGTAATAGTCACGGATATACCGCGTGCCTTCTTTTAAGATGGCTTTGTTCTGGGTTTCGGTCATCATCCCGCCGTTGACAAAGGTGTAGTAGAGGACGACTGAAATGAAGTCGCTGTCCTTCTGATCAACGGTGGTCTCATCCCCTTCATTCCAGTGGCGGATGAAGCAGGTGCCGTCAGGTACCTGGAACGCGTATTTCGCCAGTTCGCCGTATTCTTTGTAGTTGCGTTGAATGTCTTCGTTGAGTTCGAGCGGGATGGTGGCGATGTTTCGGGAGAAATAACGGCAAAGGAGTTCTTTGAATGAAATGTCTACGTTTTTCCAAATACGTTCCCGGTAGCGACTGAAAAAGTGGCCGGAGAAATAGCCGATGTAGCGGGTTGCGATAGCATCCATGCTGCCGTGTTTGCGATACATCCAGCAGCCCCATTGAATGACGATGCGCTGACGGTCTTCTTCCATGAAGGCAAGGAAGTTTATGTCCGGATTGTCGGCCTGTGCTGGCGTTGCCGCGTAGAAACAGATGAGATACCGGTTTTGGCTCTGCTGATGGGTGTAATCTTCCCACTTCCAGGACGGAAACTTTCTTTCCTTCTTGAACTGCTTGGCCATCTTGGGAATCAGTGATTTCGCTCTGATTTGCAACTTCTCGCGGTCGGCAAACAGTGCGTTACAGATTTCAAGGTTAGACATTGAAGGAACGATCATAATCACAAAGTTAGCAAATTATGACGCAAGAAAGCCATCGGGCCAGTCGAAGTCGCACGGAACGCACTCCCAGTCAATGGTTTCCTTCGTGAAAGGAGTCTCACCAAAGGCGATAATCTCTTTGTTCACGTAGGCGACAACGGCGTCCATGTGGGCTTCCATCAGGCGCTCGAACACAGCCGGGCAATCGAACTCAAATGCCCAGTAAGGGAAATACCCGTTCTCTTTCAGGTACTTCTTGATAAAGGCCACCTCTTCGTCGGAAAGTTGAGCCTGGAAGGTAATCTCATGCCATTCGGCAGAGTCAAAGCGAAATCGGAGTGTAAAGGTATAATACTTCATATTTGCGGGGTATTATCGCTTCTCGTTGAAGAGTTCAGGGACGAAGGCGAGGCCGCAGAGAAGGTAAATCAGAATGGACATAAAGCAATACCGCCAACAGGGATGTTTTCTGTTGACGGTACAAAGGTAAAGCCATACTGTGCAATCAATTTGCACAGGCCGCACGTTTGATCTATCTGTTGTACTTCTGACTAATCAAGATAAATAGGACTATCCATATGAGGGATATAACCATCTACCAGGCGGTTCTTCTTGAAGTTCTCGGCTTGCTCAAGGATCTCCTTGAAGACTTCGTCTTTGGTGAAGGGCGGGTACTTGTTTTTAGCCAGGGTGATGACGATGTCCATCTTCAACTCTGCTTTGCGGTCGGTGCGGGTGGCCCAGTCAACGTAGCGGGATTTGTCATCTATAATGAGCTTAATCTGCTTGGCCAGGTCAATGAGCCGCTCTTCCTCGTAGGGGAACTCGTACTTGTCGCGGACGGCTTTGAGGATGTCGTAGAAGGCTTTTTCTTCGTAGGTGATACCCATCTTCGCTGCCAAATCTTTTTCGCTGTTGACCTCGTGGAGGAGGGATTCCATTTGGTTCACTACGTCATTGATGACTTCGCTGGCGATGGTAGAGTTGTCGCTGCGGTCATTGTATTGACGGACGATGTCGTCAAGGCGTTTGGTGAAGTCGATTCCCTTCATTTTATTGACCTTCTTGAGGTTGTCGATGACCTGGCGAAGGAGTTTCTCGATAAGCTTGAGCTTGGTATTCTGGTAAGGAATCCTCTTCAGACGCTCCAGGTATTGCTCGGACAGGACGTCTATCTCAAGGGTATTTTCTACGCCGATTTTGGTAATCTCTTCCACCTCCTGAGAGAGGAAAGCGTCCTTAATCATCTGGGATACTTTGAGATTCATCTGGGCAGCATCCGGGGCCTCTCCCTTTGTGAGCTTGAATACCACGCTCCTGACGGCACGGAAGAACTGGATGTCGTCGTGTTCTTCCTTTGTTATCTTCTCAGAGCAGCTGCAGAGCTTGTATGCATCGGACATCTTCTTGGAATGAACCATGAAGAAGGTCTCGCTTTCTTTGGTCTTGACTACAAAGTCGGCGGCGCGATTGAGGCAGTCCAACTGCTCCAGCGGGGTGCCGGTGATGAATTTGCTGTAATCAAATCCGTGGAAGAAGCGACGAAGGATGTCCAGTTCGTCACGGAGAACGCGAAGCGACGTATCCGTTGTATCGATGGTATCATGATCTTCACCGCCCGTACCGTACTGGCGCAGGGCCTTGTTCATGTTGTTCTTGATACCCAGGTAGTCCACGACTAAGCCTTTCTCCTTGCCAGGATATACACGGTTGACACGGGATATGGTCTGGATAAGCGTATGCTTCTGGAGAGGCTTGAAAACGTACATTGTATCAAGAGACGGGACGTCGAAGCCGGTAATCCACATATCCACGACGATGGCAATCTTGAAGTTGGATCGGACTTCCTTGAACTGGTCTGCCAAGTCTTTCCGGTAGTCATCTCCACCGAGAAGATCGTAGAGTTCTGCAGGATCGTCCTTGTCCCGAGTTATGACCATCTTGACTTGCTCGATGGGCTTGATGGTTCGGCGCTCCTCTGCTGTGAGTTCGTCAGGATTGAGGTTTATCTTCTTTACACCCCAGTCTGGACGAAGTTCAACGATATCTTTGTAGAGCTGCCAGGCAATCTTCCTGGAAGGGCAGACGAACATGGCTTTGCCCTCGACGGTAGAGCCTTCTTCTACTCGCTTCTCGTAATGCCAGACAAAGTCTTCAGCAATGCGCTTGAGGAGCTTTTCATCTGAGAGAAGGACTTCCATGGAGGCCATTGCCCTCTTGCTCTCTTCGATCTGATAATCGGTGGCTCCTTCTTCCTCGCACTTGGCGTAGTATTCCTCGATCTGCTTTACTACGCTGCTTTCGATGATAACCTTGGAAGCACGTCCTTCATAGACGATGCGGCGGGTAATTTCGTCTGCGACAGCCTCTGCCATTGTGTATTTGTCTACAACAGGGCCAAATACTTCAATGGTGGCGTCGATAGGAGTTCCGGTAAAGCCGACATAAGTGGCTCCAGGAAGAGAGTCACGCAGGTACTTTGCAAAACCATAATGTTTGCGGACACCTTGCTCAGTAATGGAAACCTCCTGCTGAAGGCCCGTCTGTGAACGATGGGCCTCGTCGGAGATACAGATGATGTTGGTGCGGTCGGAGAGTAGGCCGGTATCTTCTGTAAACTTCTGAATGGTGGTCAGGAAGACACCGCCACTGGTGCGGCCTTGTAGGTATTCTCCCAGCTGGGCGCGGTTCTCAACCTGGCGAATCATATTGTCGCCGATGAATCCGGTAGCGGAGAGCATTTGGCCACTGAGTTGGTCATCCAGGTCGGTGCGGTCCGTGATTAGGAGGATTGTGGGGCTGCAGAGCTGTTTGCTCTTCATCAGAAGGCGGCAGAGAAAGAGCATTGTATAACTCTTTCCACAGCCGGTGGCGCCGAAATATGTACCGCCTTTACCATCTCCATCCGGATTAAGGTGGCTATGGGTGATAATTGAGTTGTAAAGGGCTGAGGCAGCGAAATACTGCGGATAGCGACAGACAATTTTGCTCTCTTTCTTTGGAGAGTCCGGGAAGAAAATGTAGTTGTGAATCACTTCCAGCAGCCGTTCTTTCCGGAAGAGCCCTTCAATCATAGTAAGAAGGGAGTTGATGCCGTCCACACTCTTGTCTGCTCGCTCTATTTTTCGCCAGGCGTAGTAAAACTCATACGGAGTGAAGAGTGTGCCGAATTTGCTATTTACACCATCACTGATGACGGTAAAGGCGTTGTATTTGAAGATGTCCGGGATGTCACGACGATAGCGTACATGAATTTGCTCGTAAGCGTTGTAAATGGTGGCATCCTCGCGGATAGCGCTTTTGAACTCAAAGAGGACAAGCGGGATACCGTTGATGAAGATGATGGCATCTGGCCGGCGGTTCTCTTCACCTTTGATCTCGAACTGGTTGATAATCTTGAAGTCATTGGCTTCAGGATGCTCGTAATCCAAGAGGTAGATATAGAGATTGGGCTTGGTGGCATCCTCTCGGCGAAATGAGAAGCCATTCATCACCCAGTTCATTACCTGCCGGTTGGCCTCATAGAGGTTTCCACCGACCATCTCTAGCTTGAGGATGATGCGGTCTATCTCGGAGGAGGTGATGCCGTCCTTACGGTACCGGTTCTGGAGATAGGAACGCAGCTCTGACTTAAGCAGGACTTCGCGTGTGTCCCGTTCAAGGAGCTCACCATTGAGTGGTGTGTATTCCTGTTGCTCGAAGAGCGTCATTATGGACTGCTCAAGAGCCGATTCGGTGAAAAGTGCCATAATTTATGCTTTTGACAATCTCGCCAATAAGATGTCTTTCATATTGTTAAGTAATAGCACCTCTCGCTTGAGTTCTGTCGCATACTCAAACATTGGGCTCATCATTGAATCAAAAGATTGCATTGATTGTTTAGAAGGTACTACTACTGCTGCATTATCCAAGTCCTCAAGCTTTAAGTGTCCCATAGAGGTTGCTTTCGCAGAAATGAAATTATTCCATTCGTTGAGATAGTATTTAATCCAGTGATAGCAAAACCATGTAGGATAATTACTCGGAATAACCTTGAATATGTGCTGGTTAAGAACTCCTTTCTTTCCGCACCAAGTGGTAACAATTAAAGAGGCAGACCATGAAAACAACAAATCTCCTTTATTGATGATATATTTCTTCGGAACATCAAGAGATGCCAAATCTGAATTGGTATCAGTATCACCAATGCCTATTTCCCTAATCTTGATAACAGGGAGAGATGTTTCTCCTTCTTCTGGTTCATATTTTTGACATGCAACGCCATTCAAAAACTGAGCAATACCAGGAAGATTACTTTTTTGCCAATCCGCTGGTATTGGATCTGAAGAAAGATATCCTGCAATCTTGTTCAAAAACAATTCAGACGATGTCTCTTCCAGCTTGGCAATCAGAGCCTCATTGGCGGCAATCCGTTTTTTAATTGCCTGGTATTCGGCTACGATACGGCGCTGCTCATCGATGTTTGGAACAGGAATCTCCATATCCAAAAAGGAGTCACGATCCAAACCACCTCGGACATCCGCATCCGTGTAAAACCATGCATTTCTATCAAACTCTGGTCTCTTGAACCAAAGCATCAGAAATGAAGGCATTAAAGGAATCCCAGGGTTAATTTCAAATACATAGTAAGCAGGAGAAACGATGATAGGGGCTTCTTGCTCAAGAATAGCGATGGGAAGACGTTCATCTCTTCCTACATGCATTAGATTACATGCAAACTGGTTCTTTTCGACAACCTTATAGTTTGATAAATCAGTCCCAACGACATTTGCAACCGACGGCATAAAATACTTATCGATGTTGATACCCATCGGTTTATCAGAAATCATATCTCGATTTCTGACATCAATGGGGTGGATACAGTCCCCAAGTCGCATATAGTTGTTACTACTCATATGGATCATATCAATCAAGAGGAAAACCTAATTCACTAAATAGATTTTTGATTCTATCTCGTGAGGCTTCCTCTTCATCAAAGATAGATTTCAGTTCATTCTGAAGAACATGCATGTAGCTGTCAAAGTCAGTCTTTTCATCCTTATTGACAAACTCAATGTATTTGCTTGGAACTAAAGAATAACCCTTTGACGCGATTTCATCAAGGCACGCGCTGTACCAGAACTCAGGAATCCCTTTGATTGCCGTATCAAAACCTTCTCGTTGCCAGGAATGATAAACGGAAGAGACTTCGGCAATGTTCTCTGGAGAGAATTGGATAAACTTTTTCTCAAAAGGTACACCCCATTTGCGCAAATCCATAAACAGGACCTCATTCTCCCTGTCACGGTAATGAATCTCCTCTCCATTCTTTATCTCTATGTGGGCCTTCTTGTTATGGTTGAGAATCCAAAGCGTAACGCTTATGTTCGTGCTATAGAATAAATTCTGTGGCAGTATAAGAATGGCTTCCACCAGTTTGTCCTCGATGAGTTTACGGCGGATGGCCAACTCGGTACCATCGGCGCTGAGGGCACCGTTGGCAAGGATGAAGCCGGCAACGCCGTTCTGCGAGAGTTTGGAGACCATATTGAGAATCCAGGCGTAGTTGGCGTTGGAGGTGGGCGGAATCTCATAACCGGCCCAGCGAGGATCGTCGCGCAGTTGGTTCTCTTCTCTCCAGTCCTTCTGGTTGAAAGGAGGATTGGCCATGATGAAATCGGCCTTGAGGCCCTTGTGCTGGTCGTTGTGGAAAGTGTCGGCTTCCTGTTCTCCCAGATTGCCGGAGATACCACGGATGGCCAGGTTCATCTTGGCCAGCTTGTAAGTAGTCTTGGTGTATTCCTGGCCATAGACGGAAACGTTCTTTTTGTTACCGTGATGGCTTTGGACAAATTTGAGACTCTGGACGAACATGCCACCGGAGCCGCAGCAAGGGTCGTAAATCTTGCCTTCGAAAGGCTGAATCATCTCGGCAATGAGATTGACGATGCTCTTCGGGGTATAGAATTCACCCTTTCCTTTGCCTTCAGCGATGGCGAACTTGGAGAGAAAGTATTCGTACACGCGGCCAATGAGGTCGTTCTCTTCGTCCTTGAGGGTGTCAATCTTGTTGATCTCGTCCAAGAGCGAGGCCAACTTGGTGATATCCAGGCCCAGGTTGGAGTAGTAGTTATTGGGAAGGGCTCCTTTGAGGGATTTGTTCTGGCGCTCAACCTCGGAGAGGGCCTTGTCAATCTTGATGGCTATGTCGTTCTGCTTGGCGTTCTCCATGATGTAGGACCAACGGCTCTCGGGAGCCAGGTAGAAGACATTCTTGGCTTCGTAGAACTCAACCATATCGGCGAAGTCCTGCATGCCGTCAGCTATGATCTCGGCGCGACGCTTCTCGAAGTGGTCGGAGGCGTACTTGAGGAAGATGAGGCTGAGGACGACGTGCTTGTATTCGGAAGGCTCAATGGAACCCCGCATTTTGTTACAGGATTCCCAGAGGGATTCTTCCATTGATTTGGTCTTAATCACTTTCTTGGCCATATGGTTTTTTCTTGTTCTATCAGGTTTACGGTGCAAAGGTAAGTCAATTGTGTGCAGTCAGTCTGCACGCCAAAAGCATTTATTGTCTTTCTATTTTGATGGCGAAGCGAGGGTACTTGGCTTTTACTATCGGGTTAGGATGTGTGTTTTCAGTGCTCTTAATCACGCGAATTAGTTCCCCAAGATTCAAGTGTAATTCCGCAACCGTCTTATAGTTTACGAGGCAGTTATCACAATAGTAATTGTTGTGGTCATCTATCTCTAACGCACCCTCAATCTTATCATCAGGAGGGACGGTCGCGACAAGAGCTTTCATCTTATCAATGCTCGCTTCATCACGCGGAAGGAGGTAGTACCATTTCAGCAAATTGAGAAGCTCAAAGACTGTACTGCGAATAAGAAAAGGAGCCTGGTTGCTCTGAACAGTATTGAATATCTCAATGCGATGACTACCGTTGTTGCATATCTCCACGCAGGAATGCATACTACGCTGAATATGAACAGGAACATAATCCTTCAATTCATTCTTCCCGAGATAGACGCTACAAGCGTTGAGATTGGCACCATTGTGCTTGACAGCCAATAAGCCGTACTCATTGAGCTGGACCATCAACCAATCAAGGATAGCCCTCATCTTATTGAAGATATCCGGATTACCGGTGATGCCATTCTCGACGTATGTAAGAATGTCCGTCATTTCAGCGAGAATGTTGTCGGGGAGTTTGCCAACCTCATCCAGATACTTGTGTCGAATCTGGGTACTCAGACGTCTATCGGCAGTTATTTTAATGTCAGCAAGAAGCTGCTTGTCATCAGATCCTTTTATGTACAACTTCTCTCCGTTGAGATAGTTTTCGAATTCGGCATTAGAGGAGTAATCAGGCTGCCCCGAATATACAAAGCAAGGAATCTCCTCCCCTGTCTTGATTGACAAGCGAAGGATCTCCTTGTGAATAAGGTAGAAGTTAGCTGAACTGTCACTCGCATCTCGGGTATCATATAGGCATTTGACATCCAAGATGACAGCATCATACTTCACCAAATTCTTCCGAAGTTCCTCTATACCATCTTTGCCAAGATCAAAGGGGCGAATTGAAATACCCTCTGTCTTTGCATGTGGAATAAGGCCAAAGAATTCTTTGTACTTATCATCTATCCAGATTACGTGGTATGTTTTATTACTCAACATAGTGAGGTATTTTGATTTCTACACAAACAGGGAATAACTCGTCGGGGCGATTAATCAACTCGATAGTGCCGCCATAATGCTCGACAGTAGACTTGACGATAGCACCACCCTCACCATTTCCGGCTGTAGCTCCTGCAGTTTCTGCTTTTGTACCATATCTACGGGTATTCATACCCAACGGAAGCGGTTTCCCGTTATTCTTGAAACGGATAACAAAGCATCCGGAATCAAAATCGTGAGACAGTTCGATATCGACCATATAATCCGTCCTCGATGGATCGATGAAGCCATGTTTTTCGGCATTCTGGATGATGTTGAAGAAAACACGATCCAGATTGACAGAGCCGAACTTAACGTATGCATGATAATCATCGTCATCCTGAACGACATCACAAAGAGCATAGCCATCCTCAGAGTAACGGATAGTATATTTTCGATGGGATTCAGCGGCTAGTGCCTTCAATCGAGGAATGAGGTCTATCACCTCAGGCTCCGCATAGACCTCTTCGTCATCCAAATGCTTGATGACATCGGACAAAGAATTAAAAGAGTTCTGCAGATGGTCAAATAACTGAGATACGGATAGGTCAAGGTCCTCGTCAATCAGGTCCGAATCACATCCTTTGTTGGTAAGATAGCCGGAGATAGCATACAAACTATTCCGAATATCTCCGAGCATATTGTCAAGGTCATGCTTACGGCGACGGATAACAGAAATATATTCCGTCTTTTGGGCCTTGATTATTTCACCCAGACCGAACTCTCGAATCCGGGCCTCTTTGCGCTCTCGTTCAGCATTATAGTAAAATGCCTCTTGAACGGAATAATCCTTCGGGAGCAAAACTTTGATATCACGGATAGACGTTATGCTCATCGAGGGGATAACCGACCCGGCATACCGATCAGTTACTTTTGACAGCGCTAAAACAAGGCTGGGGACAAAGACCTTTTCCGGCTCACGAATCCTAAATGCCACTACATTTGGATTGACAAAAACTGGGGTGTCCATTGATGCTTGAACAAAAGTAGGTTTCAGCGCACGAATCTTCGAGACCAGAAGCACGGGAGAGGAAATCTTCCGCATGTTTCTAGACAGTGGTTCATTCGTAAGAGCTTCCACATCAAGCATGTAATCGAATGGACTATCTGACAGGGTACCCACCGTTATGACCTTCCCTCTCCCCTCTTCAGAAACACACCTCTCACCAGAAACATCATCCACAAGATCAGAGAGAGTCTTAAGCTCAAACCCCTCGGGGATTACAAGTTCTTTTTCAAAGTAGCGAGATGGTAGGATATTGTATCCATTCTCTTGGATTTGGGCAATCGATACTGTCTTGACGAAACGTTCATCAGACTGCAGAATAGCAGCCATCAACTCATCATAAAGAATGTGTGGACGTCCCTTGCCTTTTTCAGAGAACGAGACTCCGTTGACCATCCTCACAATCCCGGGGTTTTCTTTGCAATTTGAAAACTTGAGGATTATGGTTGGAACACTGGTGTATCCAAATGCACCTGCGGGAAGTGCGACAACTGTATCTAGACGGTCAGTATCAACATAGGATTTCCGCTGCTCTTGAGATTTCCCTGCTCGAAAAGCAATACCCTGTAGAAAGACGCCAAGAGCCACGCCGGTGGAAGTCATGCTGGGAAGACTCTCCCTGATAAAAAGTTCTTCTACAGACGATAAATCGCCATAAACCCAGGCATATTGACCGTGATTCACACGTAGCCCGAAAGGAGGAGTTGCAATAATACAATCGAAAGCTTCTGCATTCTCCGCAAAACTCGAAAGCCCTCGCCAACTATTCACGGAATCCTCACAAAAATAGGTCGAAGGATCCATGTGATGTGCAAGAAGTCGGAGAACGCCTATCCCCCATACGGATAAAACCTTCTCCTGAGCGACAAAACGTCCTCCTTTTCTAACCAATTCCGTACAATACGTGGCAGATCCAGCATAAGGATTATAAAGTACTCCCTTACCATCATAGTCACTCAGCTGAGCGACGAAACGTGTCAGTTCGTAAGGCTGAGTATATTCGGAATTTGCTTTCCCTTCGTAAGAAACGATATATTCAAGCAAATCATCGAAAAGCCGAGTTCCATAATTCTTGAACCACTCATCATCTATGCGCGATAGATGATGAGTGAACTTAATGAACTGAGAGAGGGATGATCGAAGTTCAGACAGAACCGGTTGGTAAACCTGGAAAAGATCATGCTCATACTCTGGGAGAGAAGAAGAACGTCCAGCAAGATTCTTTTCAACGAAGGCGTCCGGATACTCCTCTGGTGTATAAGAGTCTAGAAAGCCTTTTCTATAAGCGTGAATTAAATATAGAATGACCTTGTTATCCGATACGGAACCCCGCAGAGAATCCATGGCGTTCCAAATTGTTTTATAGCCTTCTTCGTAGCTCATCATACTCATACAAGTCATCGATTAACGGGGTTAACTATGGTTGTCGCTACAAAGATGAGACGCATCTGTGCAATCAACCTGCACAGGGAAATATTTCTCGTAAGATTCGCGAATTACGCTTTGAATCTGCTCACGATAGGAGGAAGGAGAAAGCACCTCTACATCCCTTCCAAATGAGAGGATGAGTGCTTCCAGTTCATTGTTGGGAATGACATAAATCTCTACGATCCGGTTGTCAAAATCAACAATCCTCTGGGACTGATGGAGCGCTTTGGTCAGCACATAAGGAAATCGATGCTCTGAGAACTGGAGGCGGATGGACTCTTTCTCCCGCGGGAATACGCTGACACCCACCACATTGTCCAGGTAAGTCTCGAAATCGACGTCAGAAGGAATGTACTCCTTGTTTATCTGCTCGAGGTTTTCAATTCTGTCCAGCGGGATGTTGTAGATAGTGAGCTGTTCCTCGTTGAGTCCGAAGAGAAACCAACGATTGTTGTACTCCTTGATATAGTAAGGATGGATAGTCCAATCGTAGACCATCTCTGTGAAGGTCTTGTACTGGACGTGAAGGACCGACTTATTGATGATGGCATCAAAGAGATCCTGGAACCAGTCGAGGCCGGTATAGTCTTTGTTTTCGTCGTAACCAACCACGCTGCGTGATATACCACGAAGGTTGAGTTTGTCTTCCAGCTTGACCACCAATTCGGACATCCAGTCGAAGTTGGGCATCCCTTTGAAGCGTTGGAGCATCAGGATAGTTTCTTTGAGTTGCGCCAAGTCATCTTCGCCAAGTCCTCGTTTGAAGATGGAGAAATCTGGCTCTGAATAGCGGTAAAAGTAGCCATTTCCATCGTCTTTTACCTCTACCTCGACTCCTGCTTCGGCTGCGCGTGTACGAATATAATTGATGTCGGAACGGAGGGTGCGAGTCTTGATGCCGGTATGTTCTTCGCCATACAATTCACGCCGGGCATCATTACAACGATCCATTCGGTCGTCGAAATAGAATTTACGCCGGAAGTTGCTGAAACAATCGTCCAGGACTTTATAGCGAATCTGTGCGTGTTTATTGCTTGCCATTGAATTAAGGGAAACATACAAATATAGTGATTAATTCCTAGTGTGCAGAGGCCTTGCATAGTAAAAATGTTTCTTAGTAGAAGACGAGTCGCTCCGGCAAACAAAATGCAGCCCTGTTCGCAAAGAATAAAGCCGCAAAACACATCACATAAAAACAACGACGACTGTCGTTTTATTCTTTCGCCTTAGTACAATAGCCAGCCTGCAGCAAGATGACCTTGAATAACGGGTCCGACAGCCAAGGCCTTGGAAAAAGGCCATCCCCCGCACCTCAACTCCCCGCCTCCACCACCTTGAAATCTTCAAACGCGGCATTTCGACCGCTGCTAAGCCGGGACTCCCACATCGTTCCGGTATGGACATTGAGCAGGGTGATGTGGTGCCAGGAATCGACGATCAACT
>JAEEGL015836664.1_pt1 | contig 13361 bp, 11 predicted proteins | sample 9134231 | NCBI WGS metagenome assembly JAEEGL01 (sample SAMN16246548, study PRJNA631951) | gut metagenome | biome: gut microbiome; feature: rumen; material: fiber-attached | host: Bos | place: Iran: Karaj | collected 2018-10 | reverse complement strand
TCTTCGATGTAGATCTCACCCTCTGAAATATCTTCGAGACCTGCGAGCATACGAAGTGTTGTAGACTTACCACAACCTGAAGGACCAACGAGGATAACGAATTCCTTATCTGCTACCTCAAGGTTGAAATCTGAAACAGCAACAACGCCGCCGTCATACTTCTTGTAAACATGCTGGAAAGATAAACTTGCCATTTTTAAACCTCCGAAAAATGCCTGTCGGCTTTTATGCGATAATCATAGCAAAGCGCCTATTTACCTGCTATATGACACACTTACCAAAAAAAACAACATCGATTTGTACTTAATTCAATTGAATAGAGCCCATTTTAGGCTTATTGCACATTTAAGATAACGGGCGTTTGTGCACTACATACAAGCATTGACAATTGCATATTTATACATTAAAATGCATAAACAATTTATGGACGACCACCCGTAACGGGCGTATTATAGTCATTGTTGTTTATTATATATACTTGGAGTTATGCATAAATGAATACAGTTAAGGTTAGTATCGTCGGAAGCACAGGCTACGTTGGAGCTGAAGTTGTACACGGATTCCTGGGCCACCCCGGCGTAGAATTCGTTTATCTTACATCAGAGTCCTTTAAGGGAAAGAAGTTCTCTGACATCTATCCCGTATACAGAGGCATCCTCGACAAGACACTCGTAAGCACTGAGGAAGTATCCTATGAGACTATCGGCAAGGAGAGCGATCTTGTTATCACTGCTCTTCCCCACGGCGTCTCCTCCAAGGTCGTCCCCGAACTTATCAAGGCAGGCTGCCGTGTAATCGATCACAGCGGCGACTTCCGTTACAAAGACATAAACACATATACAAAGTCCTATAAGTTGGAGCATCCCTATCCCGAACTTCTTTCCGAAGCGGTATACGGACTCCCGGAGCTTTACAGAGAGCAGCTTAAGACAACAAAGCTCACAGCTAATCCCGGCTGCTACCCCACATGCTCCATCATCCCGCTCACACCTTTCCTTAAGGCGGGCCTTATCGAGAAAGAAGGCATCATCATCGATGCTACTTCAGGTGTAACCGGTGCAGGACGTAAGGAGAAGCTCGAGTATTCCTTCTGCGAAGTAGATGAGAGCTTCAAGCCCTACGGCGTAACGGGACACAGACATAACACGGAAATCAACGAGCAGCTTTCGTTCCAGGCAGGAGACGAGACGGGCAAGTCAGTAAAGGCAGCCTTCACTCCCCACCTTGCCCCCTTCAAGCGAGGCATGCTCGCAAGCATTTACTGTAAGCCTGCTGCCCTTTTCGAGCAGGTTTCTACGGAAGCAGTGCAGGAGGTACTTAACAAGTACTACGAGAACGAAGAGTTCGTAAGAGTACTTCCCAAGGGTGTGTTGCCCGACGTTAAGTGCGTAAACGGCAGCAACTTCATCGACGTCACAGGCGTATACGATGAGGATACAGGACTTATCAAGCTGTTCTCGGCTCAGGACAACCTCGGCAAGGGCGCAGCACTTCAGGCTATTCAGGCATTTAATGTAATGTTCGGTTTCCCGGAAGGAACGGGACTTTCGACACTTACAAGAGGAGTTTAATATGGCAGACCAGAAAGAGATGCCCGTAATCTCGGGCCAGATGCAGGAAAAGATCGACAAGGCCACGATTCTCATCGAGGCTCTTCCCTATATCAGGAAGTTAAGAGGACAGACTATCGTCATCAAGTACGGCGGAAATGCGATGGTCAATGAGGAGCTCAAGCAGTCAGTTATGGATGACATCACGCTCCTTAAGTACATCGGCATCAATCCCGTTATCGTACACGGCGGCGGACCTGACATCAGCGGCATGCTTAAGGAAGTTAACGTCGAGTCCCACTTCGTAAACGGTCTTAGATACACAGACGCGAAGACAATGAGCATTGCACAGATGGTACTCATCGGTAAGACCAACAAGGAAATCGTATCCACGCTGAACCTCAAGGGTGCCAAGGCCGTAGGTATCTGCGGTATCGACGGCAACCTCATCGAAGCAGAGAAGCTTACTAAGGATGCTGACGGCAACGACCTCGACGTAGGTTACGTAGGTAAGATCACAAAGATCAACACTCACGTTATCGAGATGCTTGCTAACGACGAGTACATCCCGATCATCGCACCTATCGGTGTCGGCAAGGACGGTCAGAGCTACAACATAAATGCGGATACAGTGGCAGCCGAGGTTGCAGTCGCACTTAAGGCAAGCAAGCTCATCACACTGACCGACGTCCGAGGAGTCTTGAGAGACAACGAGGACGGCACTAAGGCCCTCATCGGCCAGCTCGATGTTCCTTCCATTGAAGAGTGCAAGAAGGAAGGCATCATCACAGGAGGCATGATCCCCAAGGTAGAGGGATGCCTCGATACAGTTCTCAGAGGAGTTCAGCGAGCTCACATCATCGACGGCAGAATACCTCACAGCATCATCCTCGAGATGTTCACCAAGAAGGGTATCGGAACAATGATCGTAAAAGACAAAAGCGAGATCAAATAAGGAGATCTTCACATGGCAATAGAAAATGATCTTGAGCTTACAAAGCTCTACGACAGCAAATATGTACTTAACGTTTTTAACCCCCTGCCGATTGCATTCACGCACGGCAAGGGCGTTTGGCTTTACGGGGCAGACGGCAAGCAGTATATGGACATGATCGGCGGCATCGCAGTCAACTCTTTAGGACACAACAACAAGGAGCTTACCAAGGCCATTAGCGACCAGGCTTCCAAGCTCATCCACTGCTGCAACTACTACATGATCCCCGGAAGATCCGAGCTTGCTTTTAAGCTCTGCTCGAAAAGCTTCGCCGACAAGGCTTTCTTCTGTAACTCAGGTGCCGAGGCTAACGAAGCTGCCATCAAGATCGCAAGGGGCTACTTCTACTACAAGGGACACCCTGAGAAGAACGAGATCATCACAGCAAACATGAGCTTCCACGGAAGGACTCTCGGCACTATCGCAGCAACAGGCCAGGAGAAGTTCAGGACTCCGTTTAAGCCTGACCTTCCCGGATTTAAGTATGTCGATTACAACGACATCGCTGCAGTTGAAGCTGCCATCGACGATAAGACTTGTGCGGTTATGCTCGAGCTCGTTCAGGGCGAAAGCGGTGTACATCCCGCAGGAAAGAACTACATCAAGCAGCTTAAGAAGCTCTGCGTAGAGCGCGGAATCCTTCTCATCTTCGATGAGGTCCAGACGGGTATCGGCAGAACGGGCAGACTTTTCTGCTACGAGAATTACGATGTAGTCCCTGATATAATGACACTTGCCAAGGGACTTGCAGGCGGCGTTCCCATCGGAGCAATGCTTTGTACAGACGAAGTGGCAACAGGCATGAAGCCCGGTGACCACGGATCTACATTCGGCGGCAACCCGCTCGCATGTGCAGCAGCAAACTGTGTCCTCGACCAGCTTAACGATTCGGGCAAGGCTATCCTTGCTAACGTCAACTTAGTGAGTGCTTTCCTTTTCGATAAGCTTAATGAGCTTAAGGAGAAGTACGGCAAGATCGTTGACATAAGAGGCGAAGGTCTTCTTATCGGAATCGAATTCGACGAGTCGATACAGGCAGCGGGCATGAAGATGCGCCTTATGCAGGAAGGATTCCTCGTAAGTGCCATCGGAACATCAACAATAAGAATCGCTCCGCCGCTTATCATCTCACAGCGCGAAGCAGCCATGTTCGTAACGGCATTGGGCAAGATCTTAAAGGGAAGCAGAAAGGATAAGGCATGAAACACTTTATAGATTTACATGAAGACGTAGGAATCGAAGAGCTTAACTATCTTCTTGATATCGCAGCTGACATGAAGGCCAAGACAAAGGCCGGTATTGAGCATCACTACCTTAAGGGCAAGTCCCTTGCGATGATCTTCACAAAGTCATCCACAAGAACACGTGTTTCTTTCGAAGTGGGCATGTACCAGCTCGGCGGCCAGGCTCTTTTCTTGAGCAACAACGACATCCAGATCGGCAGAGGCGAGACTATCCACGATACAGCCAAGGTTCTTTCCGGCATGGTAGACGGTATCATGATCAGAACTTTCTCACACCAGGATGTAGTTGACCTTGCCAAGTACGGTTCTATCCCTGTTATCAACGGTCTTACAGACGATCAGCATCCTACACAGATGATTGCTGACCTTCTCACTATCAAGGAAGTTAAGGGCGACCTCAAGGGCTTGAAGCTCGCTTATATAGGTGACGGCAATAATGTTGCCAACTCCCTCCTCCAGGCTTGTGCCAAGGCAGGAATGGACGTTGCCATCGCTTCCCCTAAGGATTACACATGCCCTGACAAGTATGTTCAGCAGGCACTTACGGACGCTAAGGTAACGGGCTCCAAGGTCATCATGACAGAGGATCCGTTCGAGGCTGCCAAGGATGCTGACGTTCTTTATGCAGATACATGGACATCCATGGGACAGGAAGAAGAGAAGGCTAAGAGAGTCGAGATCTTCAAGAACTACCAGATTAATGAGGAGCTTTTCTCCGTTGCCAATAAGGATGCTATGTTCCTCCACTGCCTCCCTGCTTACAGAGGCTACGAGGTAACAGAGGACATCATCGACGGTCCCAGAAGCTACGTCTTCCAGGAAGCTGAGAACAGACTCCACGCTCACAAGGCAATTCTCGTAAACTGCTTCCTCAACTCTTGATCAGGAACAACTAATATATGGAAATAAATCACGAAGAGATCATCATCAGGGAAGCTTTGCCCGAAGAGGCTAAAGCTATACGTGATCTTATCCGCGAAGCCATGGAGTTCTACAGAAGAAACTCGGGCATCAATCAGGACGTGCTCGAGTCTTTGACCGAGAGCACAGAATCCGTTAAGGAGAGGATCAGAAGGCACCACTGCCTCGTCGCCACATGTAACGACGTACCTGTCGGCACCATTACCGTCAGTTACTGCGACAATCCCATGAAGTACAGCTTCTCCGTCCAGACGGCAAGAACTTTACGCGAGTATAAAGACTGCGCATATATCTCAAGATTTGCCGTAGCAGAGAACTTCAGGGATACGGGACTTGGCGTAAGTCTCATGAACGAAGCATTGAGAATGCCCATCTCCACAAGATCGGGTCTCGTGCTTCTTCACACGGCTGTCTCCAACTTGAAGATGAGAGATTTTTACATCAACAGAGGCTACGTCATCCTCGACAGCGAAGACTCCAGAGGATATGAGCGCGGATTGTTCGCTTATATGTCAGATCAGAACGGAAGGGATAATCTGACAGCCTGATGCACGGGGATCGGCACCTAAAGCCTTAACTGCATCATCAAGTGCCTTCTCGTCTTCGAATATACCGAATACACAACTACCGGAACCGGTCATCGCCGTAAAGCAAGCACCGGTTTCTTTTATTGCCTCGATAACCGTTGCCACTACGGGAGCAAGCTTTACTGCAGGTGCCTGAAGATCGTTAATAAGCTCTTCTGAAGCTTCCTTAATGCGCTCCACGGGACTTAACTTCTCGTTACCGAATATCTCCCCCATGCGCTCCTTATATGCGTCCTCATCGAAAAGCTCATGCATCTCATCCGACAGTGCATAACACTCAGCCGTGGACACACCCTCAGAAGGCTTCACAAGCACGATAGGGGCGCCTGAAAGCTCCGGCAAAGAAGTTACTATCTCTCCCACGCCCTCGCAGATACAAGTGCCGCCTGTAAGGAAGAAAGGAACATCAGCACCAAGCTTACTGCTTATCGCGTTCATCTCTTCTGAGCTGAACGGATAATCGAAGTGCTGCTGCAAGATTTGAAGAACTGCAGCTGCATCCGAGCTTCCGCCTCCGAGTCCCGCCTGCGACGGAACATTCTTGGTCTCCTTGATAAACGTATAAGGGAAACGCGGCACAGGCTTAGCCTCTGATCTTAGCTTCTCCGTATAAGCATCGTAGAAAGCCTTGGCAGCCTTATAACCCAGGTCCTTCTCCTTAGGAATATCAACACCCGATTCGATATCGATATTAAAGTCACGATCATTATCCAACTCCACAAGGATATCGTCACCGATACCAACTTCCTGCATAAGCATGTAAAGACGGTGGTAACCGTTATCGTACTTACCGCATACTCTTAAGAAGAGGTTGATCTTTGCAAATGCCGTTGTGTCGTATGATGTCTTCATATCGTTCCTTTATCTGTTGTAAAAGTTTGTTGCTTTGCCAAAGTAGCCTGTATCAGGATCCTGAACGCTGAATGATGCTATCCAGAATTCTTCGCCGTTAGAATCTTCGAAGAAGTATAGTGTTACAAGTTCATCTTCAGATCTGGGATATTCATCTTCAAAGGAGCTTACGACCAGACTGTAATCACAGCCCGTCTCACTGAAAGGCACTTCTTCCGCCCTTAAGTATACTGCACCGTCATCGTATGTTCTCGCAGTATCGAGATATCCGTTGATTGTCTCCTGAACATTATCTACGAAAGAAATATCAGGAAGAGCAACGTGACCATAACGATCGCGGTACGTATCCTGAACGACAATCTGCCAGCCGTCCATTCTGCCATCAAGGTTATACTCCTGGATAAGTTCTGCAAGTCTTAGTACAGCTTCCCGGCCGGACTGCTCATCCTCCGCTACGATAACCGGAAGAAGATAGATCGTTTCATCTTGGGCAAGATAAGACGTACCCGTTTCTTCGCAGATAACCTCAAGCTCGTCTTCGATATTCTCGAATACCATATTGGCCAGTTCCTCGCAGAATGTATCTGACGAGCTTTCTGCCTGACCGAAACTTGATCCGTCCAGATTCATATCGACCATATAACTTCTTACAACATAATCGAAGTCCTGGAGTTCATCGTGCAGTACCACTTCAACTGAATCATCATCCGAAGTTACAGAAACAACCTCATAGTCGCCGTGATTATTCCTTGCTTCTCTTATAAGAGTCCTGGAACTTTTGGGCTTGCAAGACGAAAGTGTAAGAACCATCGCGCAAGCTAATATAACTGATAGTAATCTCTTCATTCGTTCTCTCCCTTATCCTCATTATTCTATCACTAATAATAAGAAGGGCCGCCTCCAGGGTGGCGAAAATTGTCACCTCGAAGGCAGCCCGTATAAGCTGTTAATAAGTATGATCTACGATCAAGCTACTTCAGCATAAACATCGAACAACTGCATTGTTCTGTTTGTATCGTAACCCAAGAACTGATAATAGCCCTGTGTAAAACCGCCACCGTTCCTGTACTGGAACTCATAGAAGTAACCGTCGGCATACTGTCTGGGTGTAATAGTACCTGTGTAAACACATGTAGGATTAGACAGGCTCGCATAAGGTGAATAGTATACCTCGTAATAAACGGGGTAAGTATTGTAGCTGCTGTTAAGTACCTTGCATGTAAACTCCATAACAGTCTCGCTTGTGATGTAGAAGTTAGATGACTCATATCCTGAACCGTCAGATGTATATGAGTACCATGTTGTACGCATATTGCTTGACCAGTTCAAAGCGAGCTGTGAAGGCTGAGCTGAACCGGATGATCCGCTTCCTCTTACAGTTGTAGGAACGTTGATGTGAGCGCCTGTTGTGATGCCGTAAGAAGCACACTTCTGGGCAAACTCAGTTGAATCAGCAAATCCTGTGAAGAGGATGGAGATATCATTGGTCGTATTGGCAATCTGGCCTGCCCAATAAGATCTTCCGCCCGGATCGGATGTTCTGTTCAAGAATACTCTGTAGTAGCACTCGATGAATGCATCATCAGTCATTGAGTTAGCCTTAGCCTGGAACTCAGGGCTGAAGAAGAATCCATAAGCACACTGCTTACCTGTGATCTGTCCGGATGCAAGCTTGCTGCACCAATCGTTAAGACCTGCCTGGTCAGGAGTTCTTCCAAGGCAATCACTATAGAGGCTGGTAACGAAAGTAACGATTCCCTGGTTATATCCGTCAGCTCTTGTCGCGAAGCCAAGGCAACTGAATACCAGAGACGCTGTTATTGCGATAACAGACAACTTCTTGATAATACCGAATTTCATTTAAAATCCTCCATTCTTAAGAATCTTGATAGCACCTACAAGACGCAATCAGTCTGTAAGGATTTTATAACATTTTTGTAATTCTGTAAATTTCCTTTTAGGAGTGTCAGTCTAACTCAAATGCTCCGGTATAGAGCTGGTAGTATGTACCCTTCTTAGCGATAAGGTCGTCATGTGTACCGCGCTCAATAATCTTACCGTGATCAAGAACCATAATGACATCGGAATTCATTACCGTGGAAAGTCTGTGAGCAATAACGAATACTGTTCTTCCCTCCATGAGCTTATCCATGCCCTTCTGAACGATGGACTCGGTTCTGGTATCGATAGAAGACGTAGCCTCATCGAGGATCATTACCGGAGGATCTGCTACAGCTGCTCTTGCTATGGCAAGGAGCTGACGCTGACCCTGTGAAAGGTTTGTTCCGTTATTAGTTAGTAGCGTGTTATAGCCCGCAGGAAGTCTCGTGATGAAGTCATCTGCACCTGAAAGCTTTGCTGCTTCCTTACACTCTTCGTCAGTAGCACTCAAGCGTCCGTATCTTATGTTCTCCATAACCGTACCCGTAAAGAGGTTAGTCTCCTGAAGAACAAGACCCAAGGACTTTCTCAAGTCTCTCTTCTTGATCTTATTGACGTTAATGCCGTCATATCTGATCTTACCGTCTGCGATATCGTAGAAGCGATTGATAAGGTTCGTAATAGTTGTCTTACCTGCACCTGTAGCACCTACGAATGCGACCTTCTGACCGGGCTTAGCGAATACGCTTATATCGTGGAGGACGTCGTGTCCTTCCTCATAAGCGAAGTCAACATCGACCATCTCTACGTCGCCTTCGAGAAGCTTATATGTAACCGTACCGTCAGCCTGGTGAGGATGCTTCCATGCCCAGTGACCTGTACGCTCTTCTGTCTCTACGATAGTTCCGTCGCTCTCAATCTTGCAGTTAACAAGAGCAACATAACCGTCGTCTGTCTCAGGCTTCTCGTCGATAAGCGAGAGAACTCTCTGAGCACCGGCTCCTGCCATAACAACTGCATTAACCTGCATCGTGAGCTGGTTAACGTTACCGGTGAACTGTCTTGAAGCATTAAGGAACGGAACGAGTACATCGATACCGAATGCAAGTCCGGATAAAGATACGTTCTTTGTTCCGAGATAGATGAATACACCACCTACGATAGCAAGTACTACGTAAATGATATTTCCGAGGTTGTTGATGATAGGAGCAAGAACGTTAGCATATGCATTAGCTCTCCAGGAGTCCTCATAAAGACCGTTGTTGATCTTCTCGAACTCTTCGATGGACTTCTGCTCGTGGTTAAATACCTTAACTACCTTCTGTCCCGTGATCATCTCCTGGACATAACCTTCCGTGTCACCGACAGCCTTCTGCTGTCTTACGAAGAACTTCGCTGATCCGCCGCCTACGAATGTAGTGCAAAGGAACATTACGATGAGTCCGCCGATCAATACGAGCGTAAGCCATACGCTGTAGTAAAGCATGGTAAAAAATACGCCAACAACGATGGTTCCGCATCTGATGAGTGCAGGGAAAGCCTGCGATACAAGCTGTCTTAATGTATCGATATCATTCGTGTAGTGAGACATGATATCGCCGTGCTTATGTGTATCAAAGTACTTGACGGGAAGGCGCTGCATTCCGCCGAACATATCCTTCCTCATCTTGTCGAGGTATCCCTGTGTCATGAATGCCATGATCTGTGTCTCGAAGATCGAGAGAGCCAAAGCTATGACATAAAGCAAGATGAGGATTGTAAGATACCTGAATATCTCAGGACGGGCTGCAGTCCAGTCGCCTGATTCAACCCAGTCCTCGATTACCTTAATAACCTTACCGAGCATAAGGTTAGGAACTGTCTGAACAACCGCAGCAAAAAGGATACAGAATACTGCTACCGGGCCCATGACCGGATAATATCCGAAGAACATCTTAAGGGCTCTCTTAAGTCCGCCGAAGCCCTGGTTATAACCATCTTTACCTGCGCCTAATCCTGCGCCGTGTGCACCATGTGGAGGCATTACTCTTCCCCTCCTTTCGTCTGCTGTTCGTAGATCTCGCGATAAATCTCAGACGACTTAAGGAGCTCTTCGTGAGTTCCCTTGGCAACGATCTTGCCGCCGTCCATTATCACGATCATATCGGCATCCATAACGGATGCAACGCGCTGAGCGATAATAATCTTTGTTGTCTCAGGGATATATTCCCGGAATCCCTTCCTGATAAGTGCATCTGTCTTCATATCGACGGCAGAAGTCGAGTCATCGAGGATGAGGATTTTAGGTGTCTTAAGAAGAGCTCTTGCGATACAAAGTCTCTGCTTCTGTCCGCCGGAGACGTTCGTTCCGCCCTGCTCGATAAAGGTGTCGTAACCCTTGTCGAAAGACTGAATGAAGTCGTCTGCCTGAGCTATCTTACAGGCTTCAACAATCTGCTCGTCAGTTGCATTCTCGTTACCCCATCTCAAGTTCTCCTTGATGGTTCCTGAGAAGAGTACGTTCTTCTGAAGAACAACTGAAACGGCATCTCTTAATACCTCGAGGTCGTATTCCTTAACATCAACACCGCCTACCTTAACTGAGCCGGATGTAACATCGTAAAGTCTCGGGATAAGCTGAATGAGCGTGGACTTGGATGAACCTGTTCCTCCGAGAACACCTACAGTCATACCGGAATCGATGTGAAGGTCAATATCGAAGAGAGCTTCTCTTTCCGCATTCTTGGAATACTTAAAGTGAACGTCAGTAAAGTCGATCGAACCGTCGTCTACTTCCATAACAGGATTCTCGGGATTAGCGATCGAAGGAGTCTCATTAAGAACCTCAGCTAATCTCTTTATGGACTCAAGTGACATTGTAAGCATTACGTAGATCATGGAGATCATCATAAGAGACATCAATACCTGGACACCGTATGTGATCATGGCAGATATCTGACCTACACCGAGGGTAGTTCCGTGGCTTGAGATAACGAGCTTTGATCCTACGAGAAGGATGAAGATCATGTTGAAGTACATGCAGAACTGCATCAAAGGAGCATTGAGAGCAACGATTCTCTCAGCCTTTGTAAAGTCCTTCATGATATCTTCTGATGCATCGGAGAACTTCTTCGTCTCATATTCTTCTCTTGCGAAGCCCTTAACTACACGCATTGCGCGTACATTCTCTTCAACGGATTCGTTAAGCTTATCGTACTTTCTGAATACTGATACGAACGCAGGCATTGCCTTCTTCGCGATCATGATAAGTCCGAATGCCAAAGCAGGGATAACGACTGCAAATGTAAGTGCAAGCCTTCCTCCCATGATAGATGCCATTATTACTGCGAAGATGAGCATCAAAGGAGCTCTTACGGATATTCTTATGAGCATCATGTATGCGTTCTGAACATTCGTGATATCTGTCGTCGTTCTTGTAACAAGAGACGATGTCGAGAACTTATCGATATTGGAAAATGAGAATGACTGTACCTTGTTAAACACGTCATATCTTACGTTTCTCGCAAGTCCCGCGGAAGCCTTGGCACTGAATGTACCTGCAAAGATTCCGCACAACAAAGATGCCAGCGCTGCCGCTACCATCCACATTCCCTTGGAAACGATTTCTGAAACACCTGCTCCTGCTTCAATACGGTTAACGAGGTCCGCCGTGATAAACGGAATCAAAACCTCGAGGAAAACCTCACCGATAATGAATAAAAGTGTGTATACAGTAGGTTTCTTATTATCCCTTAATGATTTTAAAACTGTTTTTACTGGTCCCATAACAGAACGTATTTTAACACCGAATTAAGCTTTATGACATATGGTAAATTCGACAGTATTGAATTGACGAATTCGGGGATGAACCGATAGATGATATAGCGCTGCTCTGAACCCCGTTAGAGCCGGATGACGAACAATGCCATACCCAGCCGTTTCCTGCGTAAATACCCATATGTACCGAGTGAGGTGCATCTACAGCGGTTGTATACCAGATAATGATATCGCCCGGCTTGTATCCTCTGTTGTTAAGCATCGTCTCTATCTGCTGCTGCGTGTAGTCGCCGCAATGCCACGTAAGCATAGAATTACCGGAGAAGCCCAACGCATCAAAATAGTAGTGCCACTGGAAAGTATTCATGGCATATGCTGATGAGATTCCGTATCTGTCAGTAAAGATAGGACGCGCAGGGTCACCGTTTGTGTAGTAAACGCCCTCAACCAGAGGAGGACACCTTGTCTCTCCCGCACTCCAGTTACCCATAAAAGTCTGTGAGGATGTGTAAATGGAGCTGTCATATACACTGCCGTAGCCCATTGTCTGCGTACCGAAGGCTCTCTTATAGATAGCCGTAACCCAGCCGGAGCAATCCATACCGCCGCCTAAGCGCATCGACTTGCCGCCGAACAGATAGTGAAGAGCATCAGGAGATCCAGAATTCTCGAGCCACAGAAAGTAGTCACACTGACTCATGATCGACTGTATTACTGCAGCATCATCGATAGGCTGGCCGTAACGAAGTCTCATGAGGTTAAATCCCGTGGAATAAGGTCCCCAGAAATCCGTTACATTCGGAACACTAAGGTGAGGCCCCGGGTTGATTCCTGCTGCTTCACACCTTGAAGCAAACTCCTGAGAATCTGCAAAGCCTTCGAAAAGCTCATCAGGGCCCTGCCCTGATCTTAGAAGCTCCGTCCAATAATTAAGTCCGTCGGGATCTGCCCAGCGTCCCAGGAATACATTGTAGTAACGGTTGATTACCTCTTCTTCCGTCATGACCGGGAGATCCCTTATAAACTCCTGTGAGAAGAAAAATCCGTATGCAGCCTGTTTGCCCGTAATCTCACCGGAAGCCAATCTGCTGCACCAATATGTAAGTCCGTCCTGCTCCGGCTCTCTTCCGAGACAACCAACATAAAGACCTCTTACGAATGTCTCGATTTCAAAGCTCCATGACATCTCGCCGTCAGCATAAACATAAGTGGAATCGTATCCTGTAAGCGCAGGTGAAGAATAGGGACAGGTAATAACTGTTCCCGCAATTGAAAGCGACAGAAGAACGGATAAAACTTTCTTTCTTAACATGTGGTAATTGTATCACGCATGTTTTAAGACATGCAAAAAGGCCGCCTCACATCGGTAAGACAGCCCTTTCAATTCTGGTGACCCGTACGAGAGTTGAACTCGTCACTCCGCCGTGAAAGGGCGACGTCTTAGCCGATTGACCAACGGGCCTTAGAAAATGGTAGCGGCAGTGGGATTCGAACCTACGACCTGCCGGGTATGAACCGGACGCTCTGGCCAACTGAGCTATGCCGCCATAAATCGCTTGAAGATTATATAAGGTAT
>JAEEGL015469872.1_pt1 | contig 13361 bp, 15 predicted proteins | sample 9134231 | NCBI WGS metagenome assembly JAEEGL01 (sample SAMN16246548, study PRJNA631951) | gut metagenome | biome: gut microbiome; feature: rumen; material: fiber-attached | host: Bos | place: Iran: Karaj | collected 2018-10 | reverse complement strand
GTTTTTTGATTTTAATTTTGCTTATAAATAAACAACCTACTATTAATAATATCTCAATTACTCCTAATAAAATAAATAATATCATTGTTTTTGTTCTTGGTTTTTTAACTTTAATCTTACTTATAAATAATACTCCTACTAATAATAAAGCAAACGCCTATACATAAACAAAACTATTTCCTATTACTTTTCTAAATGCAAATAATAATGGAAATATTAAAGCACTTGATGTAACTGGTAAACCAATGTATTCTTTTACTGGTGTATTACTATTTCTAATTATTTCTAATACATTAAAGTATGCAAGTCTGATTAATGCTGCAAGTGGATATAATACAACTATTGGAAGTAAATAACAATTATCCATTCCAAGTCTATATCCAATAGTAGCTGGTAGTACTCCAAAACAAACTAAATCAGATAAACTATCTAATTGAATACCAAAGTGTTTTTCTTCAGTAGTTCTTCTCTTTTTAGTTCTAGCTACTTTTCCATCAAACATATCACATAAACCAGAAAACATTAAACAAATAATTGCTGGTAATAATTGTTCTGGACCTTTAATAGCATATAAAATTCCTACTACTCCAGATGCAAAACCTAAATATGTTAGTAATACTGTATAATCATAAAAACCTATCATGTAACACACCTCTATAACATTATATCAATAAAATAAATAAATTACAAATTATAGTTTTCAAATAAAAAGAAACTATTAGTTTCTTTTTAATAATCTATTCTTTTCTTTTTTCCTTTAATTTTGCTATTAATTGTACTTCAAAATTATCATCATCTTGTATTTCAAAATCAAAGTAGTCTACAATAAAATGTAAAAGTCCATCTTTTCCAGTATAAAAGTTACCATCATACACTATTTTCATTTCAGAAGTTTGATAAGGATGTTCTGAATAATATTCATCTATTCTACTATATAAATCAGACATACTTTCATCATTTGAAAGATTTTCTAAATATTCATCTATCCATGCATCAATTTGTGGTGGGATTTCAATATTAAACCATCTTATATAATCTTGTACTTTTTGGCTAATATTGCCAGAAACTACATCATCCCAATCTTCTTCTATAACATCATAATTTTTTGCAGTTTCAATAAAGTATTTAAATGCTATAGTATCATAAAATCTTTCTATATTAATATTTGTATCACTTATATACTGTGAACCTTTTGTTTGAAGTACACTAGTATATAAATGCATTAAATCATTAAAGAAATCATAATTATTATCAAAAAGTTGATAATAAATAAAATCTGAATCTAATGTTAAATCTCCAATATGAACTATAGTATTACCAGTTTGATCATCTGTTTCAGTAGATGCTATAAAAGATAAATAACTTGTTAAATTAACATTTTCATTCGGAGAAAAAATTTCAGGAATAGTTGTATCAATTGACCCATTAATATTAACTTCAATAGAGTCACTAGAGACATCCGCAACAGATATAATTGGATAATCTTCAATATTTATTATTCTAGCTCCACCTTTTATTTTACCAAAAGAATATCCACTTAAATCTTTTATAGTATTAGCACTAAATACAAAATTTGGTTTCTCAAGTTCACTTTTATCTAAGTATTCATTTAATTCATCTACTGTATCTTCACTAAATATTGGTACTAATCTTATTCCATTTAAATATATGCCATCTGGATAAGCACCATAATTACTTTCAGTTGGACTATTACTACTATAACTATCCCAATCTAAATTATCTATTATTTCTTCACTATACTTCTTTACTGCATTTACTGTATCAGTAAATAATGAATAATGAAAATCTAGTTCTTTTAGATAAGATGATAATAATCCATTATATTCACTTTCAGTTATATAACCATTCAAGTATGCTTCATGAAGTTCATTTTTAATATCTTCTTTAGTAGAATTATAGTTTGCTTCTAGTTCTGCCATTGAATAATTTTCTTTTTCTTGTTCAATAGACTCAATTAGTATTGGAACAAAAGATGATTCCATTTCACACATAATAAATTCTCTAGTATCTCTTGGATTATGTGAACATTTTTTAGTATTACCTATTATTTCTACTTTAGAAGTAACATCTAATTTAATTGTTTCCATTGCATTTATACTAATTGGTATTAATATAAATAAGAATAATATTACTGAACCTAATTTAATAAATTGTTTTTTATTTGAATAACTAAATATCATAAATGCAATTATTCCATATATTATTAGTAAACCTACTAAATTCATATTACCTGTTTTTGGATTGTTAATTTCTTGTGGAGATAAACTCATAACAACATTATCAGTACTAATAACACTTCCATTTTCTGCCTTTAATTTTGTAAATGTTACAGGTTCATAATATGTAGCAGTTAATAAACAAGTAGTATCTTTATATGATGGAATTACATTATTTTCTACATCACAAATAAAAGAATATTTAATATAATCACCACTTAAATAATCTATATTATCATCTAATTTGTAATCCTCATTAGTTTTATTTTTAATCTTTAATTTGTAAGTAATTGATGAATCATAATAAGTAAATTTTAGATTTAAATTTACTTTCATATCTTCTATTCTAGGAGAAGATACTATTTCTACATCATTATTTTCTTCTAATTCAATACTTTCTATATATACTTTTGATTCAGCTTTTACAAAAAAAGGTATAAATAAGAATAAGAATAATAAAAACTTTTTCATATATTCTTCACCATTTTAATTATAGCATAAAAAAACTTTAGTGTAATTACTAAAGTTTATTTAACAACGATATTAACTATCTTATTTGGAATAACTATTTCTTTAACTATTTCTTTTCCTTCAATAAATCTCTTAACATTTTCTTGAGATTTAGCAAGTTCTAATAATTTGTCTTCTTTAGTTCCTGTTTCTACCTCAATAGTTGCTCTTAATTTACCATTAACAGAACAAGCAATCTTAACAGTATCTTCTGTAATATTATTTTTATCAAATGTTGGGAACTTGCTTTCATAGAAAGGTTTTCCTAATTTTAACATATCATTTAATTCTTCTGTTATATGTGGAGCAATTGGATTTAATAAGTGAAGAATAGTTCTATAATCTTTTCTAGAAATACTATCTTGTTTTTCATATTCATTAGATAAAATCATTAAAGCAGATACAGCTGTATTATAATTCATTGTATTAATATCTTCTTCTACTTTCTTAATAGTTTTATTAATTAATACTTCTAATGATTTAGTATATTCTTCTTTATCATTTACTTTGTCTTTTAATCTATAAATCTTATCTAAGAATCTCTTACATCCTTTAAGACCATTTTCACTCCATGCAGCATCTTTAGCATAATCTCCAATAAACATTTCATATGTTCTTAAAGCATCAGCACCATAGTTATTAACCATATCATCTGGATTTACTACATTACCTTTAGATTTACTCATTTTTTCACCATTTTCACCTCAAATCATTCCATGACTTACACGTTTTTTAAATGGTTCTTCTGTTGGTACTAATCCTTGATCATATAAGAATTCATGCCAGAATCTTGCATATAACAAGTGTCTTGTAGCATGTTCCATACCACCATTATAATAATCTACCATACCCCAATATTTTAATGCATCTTTTCCTACAAATTCTTTTGTATTATGTGGATCCATAAATCTTAACCAATACCAACTAGATCCAGCCCAGTTAGGCATAGTATCTGTTTCACGAGTAGCAGGACCACCACAATGTGGACAAGTAGTATTAACCCAATCAGTAACATTTGCAAGAGGACTTTCTCCTGTTTCAGTTGGTTCATATGATGGAACATCTGGTAAGATTAATGGTAATTCATCTTCAGGAACAGGTTGCCAACCACATTTTTCACAATAAATCATTGGAATTGGTTCACCCCAGAATCTTTGTCTACTAAAGATCCAATCTTGTAATTTATAATTTATTCTCTTTCTTCCTACACCTTTTTCTTCTAATAATGAAATCATCTTAGCAATAGAATCTTTCTTATTAGTATAGCCATTTAATTCTCCAGAGTTAACCATTTCTCCATCACCAGTATAAGCTTCTTTAGAAATGTCTCCTCCCTTAATAACTTCTATAATAGGAATACCAAATTTATTTGCAAATTCATAGTCTCTTTCATCATGAGCAGGAACTGCCATAATAGCACCAGTTCCATAATTAGCTAAAACATAATCACTAATCCATACTTCTATTGCTTCATCATTAACTGGATTAATTACTTCAAATCCTTGTAATTTAACACCAGTTTTTTCACGAGTCATATCAGTTCTTTCAATTTCTGTTTTACTCTTAGCATATTCTTGATATTCTTTAACTTCATCTAAATTTTTAATCTTTTTTGCATATTTTTCTAAATATGGATGTTCAGGTGACATAACCATAAATGTAACACCAAATAATGTATCTGGTCTTGTTGTAAATACTTTTAAATAGTCTCTAGCACCTTTTATTTTAAAATCAACTTCTGCTCCTTCACTTCTACCTATCCAGTTAATTTGAGCAGTTTTAATTTTATCCATAAATTCTGTTTTATCTAATCCTTCAAGTAATCTGTCAGCATATGTGCTCATAGCAAGCATCCATTGACTTTTTAATTTCTTTTCAGTCTTACTTCCACATCTTTCACAAACTCCACCTTCAGCATCTTCATTAGAAAGTCCTGTTAAACAGTTTGGACACCAGTTAATCTCTTTTTCTGCTTTATAAGCTAAACCTGCTTTATAAAATTGTAAAAATTGCCATTGAGTCCATTTATAATACTCTGGATCTGTTGTTGCAAATTCTCTAGACCAATCAAATGAAAAACCTAATTTCATCATTTGATTTTTAAAAGTCTTTATAGATTTTTTAACCATTTCAGCAGGATATACATGATTTTTGATAGCATATTGTTCTGCTGGTGCTCCAAAAGCATCGAATCCCATTGGGAATAATACATTATATCCTTGCATTCTTTTAATTCTAGCCATAGAATCTAATGCTGTATAACTTCTAACATGACCTACATGAAGACCACTACCACTAGGATAAGGGAATTCTACTAGTAAGTAATACTTTTCTTTATCACTATCATTGTATGCTTTAAAGCATTCTTTTTCTAACCATATTTTTTGCCACTTTTCTTCTATTTCTTTAAAATCGTACATATTATTTTATCTCCTTCTCTTTTCTCTTTAATGTTTTTCCTGCTAATTCATATAATATATATATAAGAGCAAATACTACTACAAAGCATACTAGAAATGCCCAAAGTATATTATCAATAAATAATATTAAAGTACTAGCAAATGATATTATAAATGAATTAATAATAGCAGTGATATTTAATATTTTTTTATAACTTGTTTTTCTTACATCAAGATCATATCTTGCTATAAATATTTTTACTGGATCATTCTTTTTCAGACGAGAATAAGTTCTTTTTCTTCTATTGATGAATACCAGATAGATAATCAGCACAAGAAAGAAGAACCATATAAAGTTCCATAAGAATTCTAATATATTCTCCATATCATCACTAATCCTTTCCAAAAAATAAAAACTTTATAACTTAAGGACGAGTAAACAACCGCGGTACCACCTTAATTCATAAAGTTTTATGCATCTTTATTATTGTTAACGCCAATGTACGTCTATTTCTATAAAAAGCAAGTTCAATTCATAATTATATTAGTTTTCACCAACCACTAATTCTCTAAAAATAATTAATTAAATTTACTACTCTTTCCGTCAAACGAAATATGAATAAATTATACTACATTAATTACATAAATTCAACTCAATTTTTACATAGTTCTAGAAATAGAATAAATATTTTTTAAAGCTTCTTTAGTTAATCCAAAATCATTACTAATTAATCTTTCTACTTCTTCTTCTGAATATTTTTCAGGAATAGAATCATAATCTTCTTTTGAAATAGTTCCATAATTAAAATTCATAGTTCCAAGTCCATGCTCATTTGACAAATGATAATAACTTTCACCTTGTCTAATAACATTATTAAGAGCATCTTTTACTTGTGAATAATTAATTGCTTTGTCTATTCCTTCTCTTCTTGTTAAATTATAATATTGTCTAATAACTGTTCTAAAATTATTTCTTGGTACTCCAAATATAAAATCTCCTTTATATTCTCTTTTAGGAAATTCTTTAACAGTTGATTCTTCTTGAAATTCTATACCATTATCATCATATAATGATTTTCTTTCAGTAAGAGTATCTACAAATTCTCTTCTATCTGTATCAACAAGAGTACTTCTTTCATCCTTAGTAACAATAAATCCTGGATTATTATTCCAACTTCTATTTGTATGTTCTAAATTAGTTGTTACTAATTCATAACTAGTAGTTTGAAAATTACTCTTAGTTATTCTTTCTGTTGTCATACTATATTTTTTACTATTAGGATCCATTATTAATCTATGTTTATAATCTGTTTTATGTGAAGTACATACGAATTCTATTATTGTTAAACCATTTTCTTCACTTCTTTCTACCATATATTCATCTTTATTTGGATTTGGATGTAAAGAATGAATAAATGCATCATTAATAATAGATACTGGTATGTTATGTTTTTGCATATCAGAATAAATAGTATTTATTAATTCAATTGTTTTCATATATCCTCCTAATATCATTATAACATATAGTTAATTATAATAAATCACTTTTTTTAATATCTAAATCTACTACTTCTATAGTATCAATAGCTTCTTTAATTAATGGTTCAAAATCTATCTTTTTTTCTTCACTATAAATATGTTTTAAATTAGGATTAATTACTGGATGACGTGGTACAAATACTGTACAACAATCTTCAAATGGAAGAATGGATATATCATATGTATCAATTTTTTTAGATATTTCTATAATATCTAACTTATCAAATGAGCAAAGAGGTCTTAATATTGGATAACTAGTAACATCATTAACAGCTCTCATACTAGATAATGTTGACTAGCTACTTGTCCTACACTTTCACCATTTACTATAGCTAAGCATTTATTTTCTTTAGCTACTCTTTCTGCTATTTCATACATTTTTCTTCTCATAAAAGTAATTAGATAAGTTTGATCTAAATATCTATATATAGTTTCTTGTATTTTAGTAAAATTAACTACAAATAATTTGCCTTTAGAATTATACTTTTCTAATTTACGAGCAAGTTCAATTACTTTATTTCTTGCTTCTATACTTGTATGTGGTCTACTTTCAAAATATAAGTAATATAATTCTACTCCTCTTTTAATAGTTAAATATCCTGCTACTGGAGAATCTATTCCTCCACTAAGCATTAATAATCCTCTACCAAGAGTACTAACGGGATAACCTCCTGGTCCAGGAGTAGACTCATTATAAACATATACATAATCTTTTCTAATCTCTATATTTAATGTTACTTCTGGATTATGTACATCTACTTTAAAACTAGTATTTTTTAAAACATGAGCACCTACTTTTTCACTCATATCCATAGATTTAATTGGATAACTCTTATCACTTCTATTAGTTACTACCTTGAATGTTTTATTTTTATTATTTTTCATTAAATCTAAACTCATATTTTTAATATTATCTAAACTTAAATCATCGCTTTGATAAGCAGTAACTATTTCATGAATGCCAAATATATCCTTAAGAACATTAATTATTTCATCAAAATCATCATTTTTTGGTATTAAAAACATTCTATAATAATCATCTATTATTTCAAAATCAAAAGAAGATAACTTAGTAAAAATATTATCTTTTAATTTATTGATGAAATATTTTCTGTTATCTTTTTTAGTTGTTAATTCTCCATATTTAATTAATATTATTTTTTTCATTTTAATAATAATTCATTCCATATCTTATCAAATACTTCTAAGAATTCATGAATTTCACTCATTGTAGTTAAATGAGATAAACTAACTCTAATAGATGTAGTTGATACATCTTTATTACCACCTGATAATGCTTTTAAAACTGTACTTTCTTCACGTGAAGAACATGCAGTTGTTGTTGAAACATATATTTCATATCTTTCAAGAGCATGTACAAATGTTTCAGATTTAATCTTTAATAAACTAAAGTTAACTATTTGTGGAACACATAATTCATTAGAATTAATTTGAATTGGATATTTAGATAAACCTTTCAATAATTCTTCTTTTAGTTTTTCACATTTTTTAATATTTGATTCTAACTTATCATTCATAAGTCTCATTGCTTTAGAGAAAGCAACTATTAATGGTAATGCTGGAGTTCCACCTCTAAATGGACAATTCTCAGTAGTACCATATATTAATGTATCTATTGCTAAATCACGTTTCTTATATAAAATACCTATTCCTTTAGGAGCATATATTTTATGTGATGAAAAAGATGCAAGATCTAAATCATTTAAATAAAATTTAGTTTTACCTAAAGCTTGTGTTAAATCACTATGGAAAATAACATTAGGATTTTTCTTGTTGATAATTTGTCTAATTGTTTTTAATGGTTGTTTAAATCCAGTTTCAGAATTAACAGCACATATACTTACTAATATTGTATCTTCTCTAATTAATTCTTCTAAATGTTTTAAATCAATTTGACCATTTGGTTTAATATTAACAAAATCTACATCATATCCTATATTACTTAAAGAACCCATTACTTCTAATACACTCTTATGTTCTAATTTAGAAGTGATAATATGTTTACCTCTATTAGCATATTTAAATGCTACTCCTTTAATAGCAGTAGTATTACTTTCACTAGCACCACTAGTAAATATTAATTCTTTTGGATGACATTTAAGTATTTCAGCAATTTGATCAGTTGCTTGAATTAATAATTCTTTTGATTTTACTCCTAATGTATGTATTGAATTAGCATTACCAGGATATTCCTTAGTAACCTTACAATATGAATCTAATACTCTTTCATCTACTGGTGTAGTAGCACTATAATCTAAATATATCATTTTTACCTCCTCAATATTATAACTCTATTTCTTGAATAACTGTAAGAATTACAGGTTTACAAGCAGTAGCTTTATATAAATAAGCACCTACTTTTTCTCTTATTTCATTTCTAATATTAGCATAATCTGCATATTTATTATGTGTATTATCTTTAATAACTTCTTCACTTATTGTTTTTATTCCTTCAATAATTTCCATATTTTCTTTAGCATAAATAAATCCTCTTGTTATTATTTCTGGACCTACTAATACTTTTTTATCTTTTTTATTTAGAGTAGCAGATATAAGTACTAAACCATTACTACTAAGAAGTTCTCTATCTTTTAAAACTACATCTCCTACATCTTCACTACTTTTTCCATCTATTAAAATATCATCTACAAATACTCTATCAAAATTATCAACTAATTTACCATCTTTAAATGAAGCAATAAAACCGTTTTCCTTTAATATTATATTTTCTTTTGGTACTCCAACTTTATAAGCTAAATTACCATTTTCTACTTGATATCTATATTCCCCTTTAATTGGCATATAGTATTTTGGATTAAATAATTTAACTAATAACATTAAATCTTCACTTGAGGCATGATGTCTAACGCTCTTTTCTTTAGGAATACTTTCAATTTTTACTCCTTTAATAGCAAGTTCATTCATTATTTTAACAAGTACTTTTTCATATGCATCATAACTTGGTTCAGCAAAACAAATAGTATCAGTATTTTCAAGAGTTACAAATTTATCTCTTCCAGATAGTATTCTATTGATATTTGCATAAGGAGCTTCTCTATCATTACTAATAAGAATAACTGTATTATTTGCTTTTAAATCAGTTAAGTTTCCAATAATATCTTCTTCTATATCTAAGTATCCATTTTTAACACAAATGTTTACTATAGTATGTAGTTCTTTACCCATTATAACTACTTTTCTATTTTTACCTTTTAATGCATTAAATATTTCTTGAATAGTATATATATGTAGTGGAAGTACACTAAATATAATTCTATTTTCATCTTTATCAATTATTTTTTTAAAGAAACTTTCTAATTTATGATTTGGACTAGTATGACCTTTCTTTTCAGCAAATAAACTTTCTGCCATTAAACAAAGAACACCTTGTTTTCCTATATAAGCTAGTTTTCCTAAGTCCATATCATAGTGTCCACTCATAGTCGGATCTATTACAAAATCAGCCATATATATAATAGCTCCATCAGATGTATTAATACAAAATCCTAATGTTTCAGGACTACTATGAGTTACACTAAATGGAAATACACTAAAATTATCAAAATCTATTTTTTTATGAGCTGGTATTACGTGAAGATTTTTAATTTCTACTTTTTCTTCTTCACAAACATACTCTATTATTTTACTTGTATAAACTGAGGCATATACATTTAATTCTGGCATTTCTTTAATTAAATCAGTTAATGCTCCCATATTTTCATGATGTGGATGACTAATAAAAACTCCAACTATATTCTTTCTTCTTTCAATTAACCATTCAAAATCAGGTATTACATAATCTACTCCATACATTTTATCTGGAGCATATTTCATACCACAATCAAAAATAAGAATTTTATCATCTATAGTAACTGTATATAAGTTCTTACCGTTTTCATTTAAACCACCTAAACTCATTATATCTATTTTGCTCATTATTTCATCTCCTTTAAATAAAAGTTCAAATGCTTTATAAAGTATAACATAAAACAAGAAAAAATACTAGTCTTGCTAGTATTTATTACATATTCTTACTCTTAAATATATTATATTGATTAATATTATTTTCTAATTTAGTAATTAATTTATTCATTTTTTTATTGTTATCTTTTTTATAATATTCACTCATATAAGAAGCAAAATCAACATATGAATTTTTATATATATATTTATCAAAGTATTTTTTTAAAAATTCTATATCATTACTTATATAACATTTTAAAAGAATATTACTATCACCATATAGATTAAATAATGTATCATCTATTCTTTTCCAATAATCAACATTTTTGGGATCATACATACTTCCCATAAATATTTGATTATCTGTATACTTACTAGTTAAATATTCCGTTAATGTTTCATTCATCATATTAGTATCTAGTCCATCCGGATAAAACTCTCTAATACCTGTTATTCTTCTTTCATCACCTTTAGAGTCAATATACTTTTCTTTATTCATAAGAGCTTTTATATCAGATATTTTGTGTAATGTTTCATGAACTGCAGTGTGAAAACTAGAATTACTAGGTAGATGTACTATTCCATCAGGTGTAACAAATCCAATAATATTATCAATTTGTCCATTAACAATTAAATGTTTTTTCCAGTCATTTTCACTAATTATATCAATTTTTCTAAGCACACTATCTATTATTTTATCTCCAAAAACAGGATCAAATAATTCGTGTGTCCATCTAGTTAAATCAGAGTTATCCCATTTTCCACTTATAGAATCAATATTAACACTCGTAATACCCGTAATTCTAGAAAAATCAAATATATGTTTTTTTTCATTTATTTCATGAAATTTACTCATATTAGCCTCCATACAAAAAAAGAATTAATTTCCTTTGATTGTAATTAATCCTTTTTCTACCTCTTCAAGAGCTCTTCCTATTTCTTTTTTAGATACATATTCATCTTCATTCATTTGAAAATGCTTATGTTCTTTCATTACTTTTGCTCTATCAGCAGCAATATGTACCAACTTATACTTTGAATCTACTATATTTAGTAGTTTGTCTATTGAAGGATATATCACTTTTTCACCTCTCCCTATCTTTATAATACTATATTACAAGATATGAGTTTTCTTTACAACACAAGTGTACACAACTTTTACAAAAAAATTAACTTTCTTCTATAAATGTCTTGCTTTTATGTGGTTCATCAAATAATAATCCAGGGTATCCTTGTTGTCTTAATGCTTCATATACCATAATAGCTACTGTATTTGAAACATTTAATGCTCTAACATTATCTGTCATAGGCATTCTCATACATCTATCTATGTATGGTTTTAGTATTTGAGGTGGTATTCCAGTACTTTCTTTTCCAAAGAAGAAATAATAGTTTTTACTTGTATCACTATAATCAAAACTAGTATGTGGTTTATGACCATATCTTGTTAAAAAATAATATTCACCTTTATTTTTGTCAAAAAATTCATCAATATTCTCATATACTGTATATTTGCATTTATCAATATAGTTAACTCCACTTCTTTTAATATATTTATCTTCTAAACTAAAACCAAGGGGTTTTATTAAATGCAAATGAGTATTAGTAGCTACACAAGTTCTCATTATATTTCCAGTATTTACAGGTATTTCTGGTTCAAATAAAACTACATTAATCATAAAATCACTTCCTAAAATATTATAGCATAAAAAAATACATCTTAAGATGTATTATTCAGTACTTTCTACAGTATCACCATATTGAACTGCATCATTATTAACAGTTTGTATTATTTGTATCATAGATGTTAAATTAATTCTAAATTTTTTATCTTCCTCATCTGATGCTCCTAAATGGCAAATATTACCGATATCACTGTGATTAAATAAATGCGCTTCTCTATTAGATATCATACCTTCTGGATATGGACAACCACAATAATCATATAATTTATGATCATTACTATTATCATACATGCAAAAACCAGTTATCATCACTTTTTTAGTACCATTTTTTAGTCTCACAACTGTACCTAATGGTAAATATTTTTCATTATCTACTTCTTCCATATTCCATTTCCTCCATACTTACTAATGCACTAACTGCATCTAATGATTTAACACATCCTGTATTACCTCTAGTTTTAATTATATCCATTATCAAATTAACACCAATTTTATTTCTTAATAAATCAAGCAAACTAGAAGTATCTTCTACTCTTACACCACCTACATCAGGATTTAATCCTTTTAAAGCATCCAATCTTCTATTTACTTCACTTGAATCTTTTAACTTAATCCTATCAATTATTGTTTCTAAATCACTTATTTTAGTTTTTGTTTTACTTAAACTAGGATATATTTTATAAAGATCTCCTCTTATAGCATTGTTAATACTTTTTATTTGTGAAATATCTATTTTAGTACCATAAGCAAGTTTTTCAATAGTACTAATCTCATCTCCTATTTCTTCAACTTTATCGATAGCAAGCTTAACATCATTAATACTATCATAGAATTCTTCTGTATTTAATATTACACTGTCATTTTTCATATGATTCACCTGATTCTACTAGCATCTCGCTTTTGCAAACATTAATAGCAGTAGATAATAAATCAAGTACTTTTTCACTATTAGCTTTACATTTAGTTATAATTCCATGATCTACACTATTACCTGCTATAAAATTGTT
>JAEEGL013434169.1_pt1 | contig 13361 bp, 13 predicted proteins | sample 9134231 | NCBI WGS metagenome assembly JAEEGL01 (sample SAMN16246548, study PRJNA631951) | gut metagenome | biome: gut microbiome; feature: rumen; material: fiber-attached | host: Bos | place: Iran: Karaj | collected 2018-10 | reverse complement strand
GTGCGTGTATTGGCGAGAGATTTTTGTGTCTGTTTTGACTGAGAAATCGCAGGAAAACAGGCGGTTTTTCAAGATTTCGACGTCATAACAGGCGCAAAAAGAGCCGTCAAGACGCGTGCGTCGAATTGTGCGGTATTGCCTTAATTATACATCAAATACGCGCGGCTGTCAAGACAGGCCGGACGCGGCAGTATTGCCGGTCGCGTTTTTCGGATTGTATTATTCAAAACTTCGCTTTTTTGAAATGCGGAACTGAGGCGCCGTCAGGCCGGCGGCTGCACCCGGAACGGTATACCTTTGTATCTCCGCCCGCCCTGAAGAGAGCAGCTTTGCGACCGCCGGATAGACCGCGGCTCTGGCCGGAGCGCAGTCGGCCGGCTCAAAAAGACCGGCGACGGCGCGCGCTAGTTCGGATATCCTCATCGGTCGTTCAGAGACTGCGGCTTCTATCCTTCGTTCGATCTCCGGAGAATCGATCATATCCGGAGCGATACCGCAAAGCGGCGGATCGATCGCAAAAGAAGTCGTTCCGGTCGCCGTTACCGTCCCGGCGGACATCACGGGAAAATACTCTATCCGTTCGACGTCGTCGGGGAAAGCGACCGACGTCGTGGCGATATAAGCGCCGTGAGAGGCGAATCCGACGCATCCCGGCGCGTTGACCCTGCCCCATCCGATTCGGTCGGGCTCGTCGAGCGACAGAGCGAGCCCGATGATTTCGGACGGCAGTTCCGAAAAAGCTTTCGCTATCGCTCTGTCAAGCGGCGCGCCGCATTCGATCTTTTCGGTTATCAGCTGACACATCGTCTCGCTGACGTGCACCGACGAGCCGTCTGCCAGCGTCGGATAAGCGCCGATTTTTTCCGGGCAGGCTGAGGTAAATCCGAATCCCGCCTTCGCAAGTCTTCGCGACTGACCGTCCCCGGCGCGGCTCTCCCTGAAACAGCCCGCGGACCCGTTCGCAATGTAAGCGGTCCTTTCTCCTCTGCCGATAAACGGGTGCGCCCAGGCGTCACCGCCTCCCGACTTCGAGCGCGAGTGCATGATCCCGATATTCCCGGGAAAAGTCGCGGCTTCGGTCAGAAAAAGCAGCCTGTCCGTGTCACCGGTGAGCTTCGCGCTGTATAACCTGCCGGCGGATACCGTGGCAATACCGGTGTAAAAACCGCCCGCGAAGCCCTCTTCCCTTTTTATCATTTCTATGAGTATCGGAGCAGCCTTGCGCTCCCCGACGTAACCGGCTATGTTGCACATATCTTGATCTCCCGATCCCGGCAGTTTTTCCGCTTTTTTTGTTCAGTGCCTCACGCATTCCGGCACATCCGGGCGCGCCGCGTAAGGAATGATAACGATCGGTGCCGTCGTGATCCAGGCACCGGAATAATACCCTTTTATTTTCCGCTCCGGTCCGTTCTGAAAGCGTCCGTGATATCCTTTCCGCCGGTTTTGATCTGAAAAGAACTCGGCTTCCCTGATCTTTCAAGTTCACAACGAAAGTGGATATTGGCGGAAAGGAGGGCTTCGTTGCCCGGAACGTTGATCCTTCGCTCGGATTCTATACTCCGGACCGGCGTGCCCGGAAGGTTGTTCCCGAAATTGATCTCATGCTTCTCGTGTATTATTTCAATGCAATCCCATTCTTCGGGAGTGCCTTCGTAAAAAACGTTTTCGAGACTTGCGCACCCCTCGAAGGTTTTTTCTTTTATCGTCTTTACGTTCTTCGGGATCGTGACGTTTTTCAGGTTGCGACAACCGGAGAACGCACCGGCGGGAATTCCTTCGACGGTCGAAGGCAGGATGACGTCGGTGACGGTTTCGTTGCCCGCGAACGCCTCTCGGGCAATTGCGATCACGGGGACCGTTCGTCCGTACTTGTTCTTTATTCGTTCCGGGACCCTGATGACCGGAAGAGCGCATTTGTCTGTCGATATCAGGCAAACCGGAAGGATTTCGGGGTGAAGCCAGACGATAGCGAGTCCGTATTCAAGACACGGGGATACTTCGACGTCTTTTATCGATTCAAGGTATTCTTCGCAGTTTATGGCAGCTTTCCTTTCCTGTTCAGAGCACTTCATCGTCAAGGATGATTGCCAGCAAAGCCATGAGTTCTCTGTCGGTCAGGTATCCCTGGATCATATAGACCGGAGGTCCCGCGTACCGGTCGATCCGATTGCCTCTGACGAGGTACTCCGGAGGTCCGGCGTATCTGAACAGAGTATCGTTGTCATATCGGGCAAACGGAGGGCCCGCGTAGTAGTCGATATAATCGCCTCTGAACCGGTATTTCGGCGGTCCGGCATACTCGCAAAGATAATCGTCCGAAAACCGGAACAGCGGCGGGCCGCCGTATTTATAGATCATATCGTTTTTGAATTCGAGAACCGGGCCTCCCGCGTAGCGAAATATCAGAGCCATGTTTTTTCACCTTTCGTTATTGATTTCATATTCCCCGATAAATCTCTTTATCGGATTTGCATCCTGGGCGGACGGGAATTCCATTATTCCCTTTCTTTCTCTTTTGGCGGAGAAGAACCGGTGCAATCATTTGGAAAGAGCTTTGCTTATTCTTTCCTTAAGTCCGGCAAGTTCTCCTTTCAGCTTATTCAATTCCTCGATTCTGGAGGCAATTTCGATCAGACCGATCCCCCCTCTGCGGAGCAACCCGGTCAGTTGCTTTTCCAGTTCGTCAAGAGCAGAGTCGATCTCGACTTCGAGAGAATTTGCGTCGTTTTCGACGGCAGGTTCGTTTTTTTCGGGTTTCGATGCGTCGGAAACGTCGTACGTTTCGTCTTTGGAATCGGTTAGAAAGGCGGAATCAGCCGCGGGGGATGTCTCGTGAATGTCATCAGCCGCATCGGCGGCACTGGTTTCGACGGATCCTGCACCGGACTGCTGCGGTTCTTCGCCGAACAGATAAAATCTTGCCTCTTCGGGCGATATGTCAAGTGTTCTGCAGACCCAGAGGAGTTTCTTCTTCATAGCATCGGTTCCGAGATTCACAGACAGCCACAGATCATATGACTCATCAATGGCATATATGTTGCGAACAGTTGAATTGCCGTCTTTTTGGCGATCCCACTGAGCATCCAGTGTGTCTCTGGGTCCCAGATCGATCCGGTTGTTTCTGCCGTTTAAAGCGTCGTCTGTAAAGCGTCTTCCAATCAGACTTGCAAGCTTTTCGGGGTGGCTGAGATACAGTTCTCTGAAAAACCGTTGATAATGGCTGCTTTTGATAATATGGCCGCCAAAAAACTCTTTCATCATCCGGATATCTTCATCGCAGGGACGATCGCTGCCATCATCCGCCGCCAAAGCGGCTTTCAGCATTTCTTCTGCTTCTTCGATCGGAATACCCAACCAGTTGCATACCCGGACGATTTTTTTCTTTTTTGCGGCTTGGTTGTCGCCGAGATTCAAGTAGATTTGCCGATCTTCATCGATGAGGTGCCTTCCGGCATCCCGGGTAGAAGACGACCTGCCTCTGCGTGGCAGTTCACTGTATACTCTGACTTCTTCCGCTGAACCGATATCAATCCGCTGGTTTCCGTTAACGACTCTGCTTTCCCTGAAAGAGGGATGATCTTTCAGCAACCTGTCGATCATCTCGGGGTGTCTGGCGTACAGATTGTCAAAAAATCCCGCGTAGATAGTATTGTTTACAGGGTAGTAATCAAGAATTACGTCAATCATTTCCTCTGTCATCGTTTCAGTTTCACCGTCTTCGACGCCGCCGACTTCGTTTCCGTCATCCGCGGAGGACAATGCAGAACTGTCGACCGAGAGCAGAAATGCCGCTTCTTCCAGGCTTAACCCGAGCTTTCTGCAGACCCACACAAGCTTTTTTTCCGCAAGTCCCGTATCGTTGTTGATCATCAGCCAGATGTTTTTTTCTTCATCCAGTTTGTATTTATCATAGTCCTTATAATTCGGTCTGCCCTTTGGGTCGGTTTTATGAACAACAATATCGTCCCCGGCTCCGAGATCGATTCTTTGCGTTCCCCTTCTCGGTATGTTGTCAGTGAATCTGCAGTTCATCAGCTCTTCGATTTTTTCCGGATGTGTCTGATAGAGTTTGATAAAGAATTGGCGATATACGTCTCTGCTGACCCTGGTGGGCCCAAGCAGCTTTCTCATCTGTTCGGCGGATACAGGCATTTTTTTTCCTTTCATAAGCCAAATTTCGTTGTTTTTATCCCCGGCCTGAAACCGAACCTCGGCCGGGAGAGGTTTTTATCCGTCTGCGGACCTGACGCGAGTGTTTTGAAACAATCCTTTTTGTACGTACCTTGAACGTTGATCAATAAAAAACAACAAAAAGAATAACGGAAAACGCTGACGCTGAACGATGAATTTTTCCTCCGGAAAAATGCATCGGGTCCCCAGGCGGAACGGAAACTATTTAAGGCAATACCGCACAATTCGCGTGTGCAGATCGCCGAGATGATTTTTTGTCTGTTTTCGTTGAGAAATCGCAGGAAAACAGGCGGTTTTTCAAGATTTCGACGCGGAAACAGGCGGAAAATCAGTCGGCTAGATGTGCGCGTCGAATTGTGCGGTATTGCCTTAAATATCGATGTCGAACACTTCGGTGGTGTTAAGGGTGTCGAGAGCGATCTGGGCCTTCGAGAGCTCGTCGGACGCCTTTTCGAAATCGCTTTCGACCTTTTTAAGATCATAGTTGACGTAGGTGTAGTCGATGATGTTCGAGCTCTTGCCGTAGCGGTCTTCGACGCGCATCTTCGGCAGCTTCGATTTCATTTCGGAAAGCTTTGATACTCTTGCCGTCAGCTGCGGGATATACACCAGTATCTGATCGACGGTCATATCGAAGCCAGGGACGGTGTGGGTCGAATTGAATACGTTCAGGGCGTGTCTTACCGTACGGATCTTTTTTTCGAGCAGATCGAGCTTTTCCTGGGTCTCAGCGTAGTCGTATTCGGGACGGAGCGATTCGGGGTCCTCCCCCGACGCGGCGAGGAAGGTGCTGGACAGCCGCTCTTTTTTGATCAGAGCGTTGTATTCCTCGTTCATTTTCTTGATCAGCTTTGCAGCCTGTGCGGACGTTAATTTCATCATTCCCTCTCTTTCTCTTTTGTGCGGATAAAAACGGACGTCATTCCGACAGAACGCTGTTTATCCTGTTTATTAATTCAGACAGTTCTTTTCTCTATTTTTTCAGGCGATTTATCTTTCCCGCTATTTCAACAATGTCGGCACCGTCGCCCTTGCAGGAGGAGTTGAATTCTGCTTGTAGTTTCTCGATAGCCGAATCGATAGCTTCAAGAGTCGACTTTTCGGCTCCTTTCGGAAAATCCGAATCTTCTTCAGGAGTCTCTGTCGGTTCCGCCTTCTTGTTTCCAAACAGATAATATCTTACCTCTTCTTCAGATAGTTCCAGCTTTCGGCAAACCCATAACAGTTTTCTCTTGGCCATCCCGCCATCGTTGTTTACCATTAACCAGATATTATTATCTTCGTCAATCGGATTCACGGCATTTGTCTGTTCATCCACAGGCCCGCCTCTGTGATCCCAGTTTGTACCGAGCGATTCTCTTGGCCCGAGATCTAATCTGTCTGTCCTTCTGCCAGGAGTATCTTCCGAGAAGGAACACCCTATCAGAGAACGGAGTTTATCGGGATTGCTTCCATACAACCTGACGAAAAAGCCGCGGTAGGTTTTTCTGCCGATTTTTTCAATCCCACGGATAATCTGCTCAACGGAGCAGGAAGCAACGGCCGGTTCTTCCGTACAGGTTTCCTCTGAAGTCTCATTATTCAAAGAATCATCTCCCAGCAGGAAGTATCTTGCATCTTCTTCCGAAACGTCGAGCCAGTTGCAGACGCGGATTATTTTAGTTATTGCCATTGTGTTGTTGTTTGCAAGCATCAGGCAGACGTTTTTTTCTTCATCGATAACGAAAACATCATAATTCTCGTATCCGGGTCTGTTTTCTCCCGGTTGAATGAGATGAACAATGATTTCTTCACGTTTCCCGAGATCGATTCTGGGCGGGCGGTTTACAGCTCTGGAAACCCTGAATGACGGGTGGGTTTCTCTCAGTTCGAGAACTTTTTCGGGATATTTTTCATACAGTCTTTTGAAGAAATCTCTGTACACGTCACGGTTAAATGGGCGGCTTCCCATTATTCTGTTAAAAACCTGCTGGTCCATCATTTTTCCTCACCAAAAAGATAAATATTTTAATTATATTATTGTAACACTTCCTGCCCCGCAAGTCAATACGTTTCCGGACGCATTATTCCTCTTCGTCGCAAAAACCGGACGGATTGTATTCCTCAACCGGCACCTCGCCGTCCGAGCAGACGACGGTTTTGCCTTTACCTTCATTTGTCGGTCCGGCCCAGTGCTTTTCTCTGATCACGTGCTTCCATTCCCTTACCGTTCCGGCATAGACGAACCGGTCGACAGACAAGTGTCCGATCCATCTTTTAAACATACGACGCAGGGATTTCGGAAAACTGATCGAACGGATTTCCCCGGTGATGTGTACCGAATCCGGCAGAACGTATTTTACGTTTTCCGGGATATACAGATCGCTGATGCCGCGGCTTCTGGCCGCGTATTCGCCGAAGACGTCCGCCCATCCGTCAACGGTCGTTTCGCTGCCGAACCATCCGCAGCGGATGACGCCGTGGCCGTTCTCTTTTTTTTCGATAAGAAAATTGTTGATCACACAGAATTTTTCGTTCGGCTGTCTGACAACGATTCCGTATTCCGGACCGGTAACTTTTACGGCAAGTCTGTGCACGTATTCAATACCCGCGGGAAGGACAAGCGTTCTGCCGTCGCCGAGAACGATATCCTGACCGCCGAGCCCGTTGTCGTCCAGGAACGGAATGCTTCGAATACAGTCGGGCAGTTCAATATCTCCCGGTTCTCTTAAATCCACTGCCGCAAGAACGTCTTCATTACGGTCGATAACACAGTTTCCGACCTTTTCAAAACACCCGCAGGCCTCGTATGGCAGTCCGCATTCGTATACGGTTCCGTCGGTACAGTCGACGGCGATTCTGTTATCTGACCATTCGGACGTCTTTTCGACGTCTTCCCACTCTTTAACGGTACCGTGATAGATGATCCGTGCGCCGCCGAAGTCCTGGATGCCGAGTATTGCTTTCAGCCCCGACGGAAGTTCGACCGCCCAGGTATCGGCGTTGAGATCGAACGCACCGCCTTCAATTTCGCGTATATTGTCGGGAATCACGATGGTGTCCAAAAAACTGCGGCGGCGGTGAAGGTAGGTAGAAAACGGAAACTGAACGCTTCCATTCCCCAGTACCGAAATACGGCTGTCGGAGGGAATTGTATTGTCGCAGTATCTGACGGTTCCGGAGCCGTCCGGCATCCACTCGATCAGAGCTCCGTCGATCATTTCGAATCTCGGTGAGGCCCCGTCGATCGCGACTCTGTTTACCATCGAAAATACTTCCGGCGCCACGTACTCAACTTCGCCCGTCAGAATCAGTCTGAGAATGGTGGATTTTCTTTCCTTCTTTTCACCTTTCCCGTTTTCCGACGTGTAATACGCGCGAAAATCGCTGTTTATTCTTCTGACACCGTCCGGCACTCGAACCGCGTCGATAATATTCGTTTTCGCCCTGACCTCGAGAAACGTCCCGTCGGAAGCATCGATCAGATATTCGCAGTTCTGATCGGGATCCCGTTCATTTTCGATTTTAACCGTAACAATATTAATATTCTTTCCGTCCACAGCTTTTTACCTTTCATTTTTTATTCAAGTTCAGTTATCACACATATATTCACTTTACCGTGTATATTATATTGTTCGGATCGATGACCCGTCCCTGATATATATGCTTTCCGTCATAAGTGTACATGACCCGGCTCCAGTCGGCCGTTCTGCCCTGGTAAACGTATTTTCCGTCGAACGTATATATGACCCGGCTCCAGTCGGCCGCCCTGCCCTGATAGACGTACCTGCCGTCAAAGGTATACATAACCTGTGACCAGTCGGTCGTGACGCCGTGATAAATATATTTACCGTCAAACGTAAATCGGATCTGACTCCAGTCAGTGGTTTTTCCCTGATATACGTGCATTGCCATGTTTTGTTTCCTCTCTTTCTTTATGTTATTTTGTCTCGTCGGCATCGTTCCCGAGCGGGATTATCTGATCGAAAAGCGCGGTTTTACGCCGGTTAACGTTGTAATCGACGTGATAATGGCCGAAATACCAGTGATAATAGTCGATCTTTCTTTCAAATTCGTTCAGTATCAGGTTTTCGGCGCGCGGATCCTTTTTGTATTCGCCGACCGGAAGCGCAGCAAGCGCCGCCTCGTCGCAGGAATGGGTAATTACGAAATCGACGTTCCATTCGGCTTTTTCGAGGTTTTTCCGCGCTTCGGCGATTTCATCTTCGCCCGGCACTTCCTCTCTCCACCAGTTCAGCCCCGGTGTGCGGAGGAATCTGTCGTGGCTTTCCGCGCCGCCGAAAACGAATATCGTATCGCCGCCGATATCGTATATCTGTCCGCGCATAAGATGAATTATCCCGGGGCGGATGATCTGAACTTTACCGCCCTTCCAGCGGGTTACCGGCCAGGTTTTCAACTGCGCGTAGTCTTCGTGGTTTCCGTCGGCAAACAGAACGGTAAACGGAAGCTTTTCAAAGGCGGCGAGCTGTTCCTCCGTCTCGTCGCGCCAGACTCCCCCGAAGTCGCCGCATATAATCAGAAAATCATCCTTCGACAAACCCTGTTTTTTCGCCGCAAACCGCGTCAGCTTGTCGGAATCAATCGTTCCGTGTGTATCGCCCGTGACGTATATCATTTTTCATTACACCCGCATTTCCCGATTTTTCCTCACCTCGAAGTATCGGTTCTCGAACTGATGACCCTGTCTATCAGCCCGTATTTCTGCGCTTCTTCGGCGCTCATAAAATTGTCTCTGTCGGTATCCGCGGCAATCTGTTCGACCGGTTTTCCGGTGCACTCGGAAAGAATACGGTTGACCCGTTCCCTTACGCTCAGCAGATGCTCAGCCTGGATCTGAATGTCGCTTGCCTGTCCTCTCGCTCCGCCGAGGACCTGGTGTATCATTATCTCTGAATTCGGAAGACTGTACCGTTTTCCCCTTGCTCCGGCGGCAAGAAGAAGCGCCCCCATGCTGGCTGCAGAACCGATGCATATCGTCGAAACGTCGCAACTGACGTAATTCATACAGTCAAGGATCGCCATTCCGGCGGAAACCGATCCGCCGGGAGAATTAATGTACAGGTGAATATCCTTTTCGGGATCCTGCGCCTCGAGAAAAAGCAGCTGGGCGACGACAAGCGACGCGGTCGTATCGTTTATTTCATCCGACAGAAGGACGACACGGTCCCGCAGAAGTCTTGAAAAAATATCATAAGAACGTTCGGTATTGCCGACGGTCTCGGTAACAACAGGCATATACGGCATATATTTATCCCCTTTCCGCTTCAGAATCCGACTGCCCTGCGTACGGCTGCCGGTCTGACTTCCGGTTCATCTATATCTTCCGGAAGTATCGTCGTAATATCTTTTTCGGTAAGACTGTCCAAATCACCGTGAATTATTCTCGACGCCATCGACATTTTCGCGGCTTCTATCACGTTTCTCGCGGCGCGACCGTTGCCAAAATCACGCTGAGCGCTTATCCTCTCGAAGACGGTGTGAAGCTTTTCCATCGCGCCGTCCGATATGCGAAGGCCCTTGTTCTTCGCTATCAGTGCCGCTATATCGCAGAGTTCGTCCGCGTTGTAATCGTCAAAACGGACGTGGAATGATATGCGTGAACGCAGGCCCGGGTTCTTGTCGAGGAACCGCTCCATTTTGTCAGGGTACCCCGCGAATATCACCAGCACGTCGTCACGGTGATTTTCCATTTCCTGAACGATGGTGTTGATCGCCTCGTCGCCGAAACTGCCGTCCCTGTCGTCGACCAGAGAATACGCCTCGTCGATGAAGAGTACTGAGCCCCGGGCCTGGGCAAACTTCTTTTTTATGTTCTGGGCGGTCCATCCGACGTATCGGGCCACGAGATCCGCCCTGCCGCATTCTATCATACGCCCGGCCGAGAGAATGCCGCTGTCCCTGAATACCTCGGCGACAAGTCGCGCGACCGTCGTCTTGCAGGATCCGGGATTCCCGGTGAATACCATGCTCAGATTGGGCCTGTCGGTTTTGAACCCCCTGTCTCTGAGCAGCTTCTGAGCCACAAAATAGTCCGTTGCTTTCTTTATTACCGACTTTGCTTCCGAAAGACCGATCAGCTCGTCAAGGCGTGCAGCTGCCGACCCTGCGCCTCTTTTCTGAAGGGCGACGACTTCAGCCTTTTCGATGTCCCGGTACTGAGGATATATGCTCGTCTTCAGTTTTCGGTTATACCACTCGCTGAATATAAGCAAAAGATCGTCGCTCAGGTATTCGGTGCCTTCGGCCAGCTTCGCGTAAAGATTCTTGTCGGGTTTAACCTCGTTTTCCCTGCAGAGAATTCTGAGATATCTTTTTGCCCGCTCTCCGGACGCTTTGTCCTCTCGGCATTCGACGATATTGACCGAACCGAGTTCTTCATAAAACATCGTCTTGACCCGCGGATTGTCTGCCGGCAGGCAGACGACCGTCAGGGTATCGTTTTGATACTTCTTGATCAGCTTGCAGAACAGTTCGATCATACTGCGGTTTGCCGACGCGTATTCGCTTTCCTCGACGTCGTTTGACGGAGTAAACCGAATCACGACCGAGGCCCCTTTTGCATTCGCGAATATGCATTCCAGCCCGGATTTCGTTATCCTGTCGGTCGGATCGACTTCGATATACCAGTATCTGCAGGACGAGAGGCGCCCCGCGGAATACAGTGCCGAAAGCAAAGTCCGACAGGCCGTGTCCCTCGATTCGCCGGCTTCTGCGGATTCGATGAAGTAATGGCAGGGATGTCCGTGTCTCGTTTTCACGCCGGCGCCGGCGAATATCCTGTCCAGTTCGGGGAGCATGGTTTCCGCATAAAGAGTTTTTTCTATTTTTCTGACGAGTTTAACCTTTTCCTTCCTTTCGACAAGTTCTTCGCCGAAATCACACATAAAACGTCGTATTTCGGCATATACGTTGCTGATTCCCATATCGCTGTAAAATTTTCGTCCTCGCCTGATATATCTCATCCTTTCGGCATCATCGCAGAGGTCGTTGAAAGAATCGAGAGTCACCTCTTCGAGAACGGTGATCTCTGTCTGCTTCATGTAAAAGAAATCAAGATAATCCGCGATATGGTCCCGCACCGCATCTATACTGTCTGCCGCGGCAGCCCCGATTAAAGTGCCGGGGTAGCAGTCAGTCTGGAAAATAAATTCTTTTCCGTCGAATCTTTCATTGAACTCTTCCACTTCGCTCCACAACCCGTGCCGCGGGACTTCTTTACTGCATCTTTTCCGGTTTCCGTCGGATTTCTTTTCTTCTTCGCTTTCGTAATCTGACGGGATATCTTCGTATTCAACCTCAAACCTGCAAAAAACCATATAATTTCCTCTCTTTTCCAGAACTGTAAATATCTTTTTTCACGACTGCCTGTAACCGGGAATCAGCTTCAGAACCGCTCCGGGCCGCCGGAACGGCCGGTATCCGGTGAGTAGCCGAATCCGCCGAACCCGAAATCAACGCCGAATTCTTCCACGTCTCCCCGAAGGGTCTCGGTGGCAAAACCGTTGCTGATTTTCAATCTCAGTATCGCATTCAGATCATCGACCCGAAAATCCACCCATTCCTTATCCGCTTCTTCTTTCGACGCCCAGAGCACCGCAACGGTATCAAAGGCAAATCCGCCTTCTGCATCCGCCACGCCCGAACTTTTGCTTAATTCGGCCCACACACGGTTTGCCGAAAATCTGTTACACCCCTCTACCGTCGCTTCACACCGAACCGCACCTGAAGACAGACCGTGATTTTTGTCGACGACCTTCATTCTGATAACCACCCCTTCGACCGTTTTACCGTTATCGAAGGCTTCTTTCAGGGCATCGGAGCAGTACAAAGTGCCGGCATCCGGGCACTTTTCTTTTGTGATGCTTATCCGACTGCAATCGATACTGCCGAATCTTAGGTCGGGATGCCTTCTGACGAGACCCTCTTTTTCTTCAAAGGACAGATTTTTTATCTTGTCTGAAAATCTGTAGCTGACGTTTTTCAGAATCACATTATTTACTTCATCTGAAGGTTTCATCGGACAAATGAATTTGCCGACGACCATATCGACCACGTTGTTTGAAAAAACGAGATTTCGGATAAGGCAGCAGGGGTGACTGTGCTGCAGGCCGAGATATTCTTCGTTTGACATAACGACCTTCGGACCGAGAACGTACGACCCGACCGTGCCGCTGTGGCCGCTGACGGGAGATTCATAAATGAAATCGCCGCTGCCGCAGTCCCTGCGAAGAATCTTTCCCGTTTCGCCGTTTATGATATCCACCCTGTCAAAACCCGCGATTTCCAGAGGTTCGGCAAGCTTCATGCCTTCATCGAACATTTCGAAAGAACAGCGCCAGCTGGTTTCGGGATGAGTTAGAAATAAATCACGTTCATCCCAGTGAACGTTTTCAAAAACGGGCTGGGGACGGGCTTCGTTAATGAGAGAGATTTCTTTTACCGACATTTTTATACCTCTTTTTCTTTTATTTTGGCATTTGCCTTTCACTGATATAATCGCAACAGTGTGGATTATGACCTGCATTATCACCGCTTTTTATCAATCATACTTATTTAATCAATCTCTTACTTGCTCACCCCCTGCTCTCTTTATTAATCAAGATTAATCAAAAAACTGATGATCAAGATAAACAGACTCTTTGTTTTGATCTTCCTCGGAAGAAAACTCTTTGATAATGAGGGTCCCGCCGTCAAAATCTATTGCCGGAATACTGACGGATGAACAATACCAGTCTGCCCAGACGACGGATGCCTCTGCCAGGGACTCAACGTACCCGTCAAGATGAGAAAGTAAAAACCCCCTCTGTTTGTCCTTATCACCCGAATTATCGAAACCGGGATCTCCCGCCGAATCATCAAAGGCCTGGACAATGTAATCTCTTACCGCACTTTTAACGGCTGTCTCGAGTTTGAGAAAGCCTTTGTAAAAGTCACCCGAATAAACGTTGTAGGACGAAAGCCCGAACTGAAGATTTACGAACATTTTTTACCACCTTTTAAAAAACGACTCACTATTGAAAGAATTAAGGCAATACCGCACAATTCGCGTGCGTGTATTGGCGAGAGATTTTTGTGCCTGTTTTGACTGAGAAATCGCAGGAAAACAGGCGGTTTTTCAAGATTTCGACGTCATAACAGGCGCAAAAAGAGCCGTCAAGACGCGT
>JAEEGL012643191.1_pt1 | contig 13361 bp, 12 predicted proteins | sample 9134231 | NCBI WGS metagenome assembly JAEEGL01 (sample SAMN16246548, study PRJNA631951) | gut metagenome | biome: gut microbiome; feature: rumen; material: fiber-attached | host: Bos | place: Iran: Karaj | collected 2018-10 | reverse complement strand
GAAAGCCCATTGTATGGGTCCGAAAATGGTCAGCATACCCAGCAATATCTGCTGGCAGTAGATGGTTGACCACCAGCCGATGCGGAAGACGATGAGTGCAATGAGCATGATAATTTTGTCAAGACCGACGACCGCACCCGTTGTCAAGGATGTGAACCAAAGCTTGCTGGCATTTTCTTCCATGTTGGTGATTTCATCGACACCGGCTTGTTCCATGGTACTCTCTATCAGGTTGGGGTCAGACGTTCCTGCATGGGCAACGTCAGCCTTTGCCTGTAGGTCCGTGTACATGGAGTCTCTGGTATAAACCAGTTGCTGTATTTCCTCGAACTTGTCTTCAATGATGACGGATTCCGCTTCATAGAGGTCATGCGTATAGGAACCGATGCAGTTCGGAATATAACTGAGGAAATCAAGGACACACCAGCTGCTTCCACTTTGAGTGATGCCCGTGTCTGCCGGTGGGTACCACCAGCAAAGAATTATGCTGACGGCAAGAGGCTTGAACAGCTTCATGATGTCCAGCGGCTCGTGTTTCACCATCATCTTGTATGCCATTCCCGCTGCAATAATGATGGAGAAGAGTGCGGCAAGCGCCATACTCATCTGCAATATCCACCAGTAACCACCAATTACTTCAACAAGGGTAAACCACTTGAAACTATATGAATAGAGATTAAGTAAAAGTGACTGATTTATAGTATTTTAAGACGTATTCTTGCATTCTCTTTTTAAAGTTAAATAAACTTATAGTGGCATATCTTTTTTTGATTTTTGTCCCATTTTTGTCCCGTTTACTATTACCTTTGCTAAACAAGCTAAAACGCTGAAATAGAGATATTTAGGCAAATGAATAGAAATATTAACAAAAGAAACAAAAATGGCTAGAAAAAAGAATGAAATCACTTTGAAGGAACCTGTAAGGATTCGTGAAAAGGAACTCAAGGACGGCAACAAAAGCCTGTACCTTGACATCTACATGAACGGCAACCGCAAGAAGGAGGGCCTGAAGCTCTACATCGTGCCGGAAGTATCAGCTGCAGCAAAGCTACAAAACAAGAACACTTGGAAACTCGCTGAGCAAATCAAGGCACAGCGCATCCTTGACATTCAGAAAGTTGGCATGGTTGATTGGGAGAAGGTCAAGAAGATTAACACGACTCTCATTGACTGGGTTGACAAGTACATCGACGAAAAGGACGGTCTTTCCGAGTCAAGTATTCGCAGTAAGCGCAACGTGAAGGACAGAATAGTGGAGTACCTTAAATTTATAAAACAGGAGAACCTACCGCTGAACAAAGTTGACAAGGACTTTGCAAAAGGCTTTGTCGCTTTCCTGAAGACCTGCACCTATAATGAGGGAAAGAAGACACTGAGTGCAACCACTCAGCGTATCTTCATCAATCGCTTTGGTACCATCATTGAGAATGCCATTCGGGAGGGTATTGTAAGTGTGAATCCCTTCCGCTTGCTTGACAAGAAGGAAAAGCCACAGAAGCAGAATGCCGAAAAGGAGTTCCTGACCATTCATGAACTGAAGAAGGTGATAGCCACACCTTGTCGTTACCCTATCGTTAAGAAAGCATTCCTTTTCTCTTGCTTCACAGGTCTTCGTTGGAGCGACGTGATTACCCTGGAACCAAAGCATATTCATGATGCTGTAGATGGCAAAACACAGTACATCGAGAAGAAGCAGGTCAAGACAAAACAGGACGTTGTTGTGCCTCTCTGTACAGACGCCTTGAAGTGGATGCCAAAGCCAGAGGCTGACAAGACCATCTTCCACGAACTGCAAATCACATCGACTACAGTTGAGGTGATTCTGAAGGAATGGATGGAAGCTGCAGGAATCAAGAAGCACATCACCTACCACTGTTCACGCCATACTGCTGCAACCATGTGGCTTACACTTGGTGCAAACCTATATGTCGTCAGCAAGTTGCTCGGCCATCGTAGCATCAAGGTTACCGAGGTATATGCAAGGATTATTGACCAGACAAAAATTCAGACAATGAATCTTGTCAATGATATGTTCAATGCAACTGGCAGTAACGAAAATGTTGCATCCTCTGCAAATAACATTGCCAGCGTTAACAATGAGAATGATGAGCACATTGGAACATTAGGACTGTCATCTATAAGTAATAGTCAAGTTGTTAACCTATAATATATATAATGTATGGAAGTCAAGGTAATAGAACGCAAGCAAGCATCGGGCAACAAGACTCTATATTTGGAGTACTATGAGACAGGTTTCCGTAAAAGAGAGAACCTTCACCTCACTCTCTATCCCGAAAATGGCAATGTAAAGCTCTCCAAAATCAACAAGGAAACTCGCCATCAGGCAGAAGTCATTCGTAGCGAGCGCATCCTCAACCCTCCTTCATGGCTCTTCAAGGATCCTGAGGAGGAAGTCGAGGAGCGAGTTGACGAACGTACTGCCACATTGACCTGGGTGCAATGGGCACTGGATTATGCCGAGTTAGGTAGGCAAGAGGGAAACATTAGGAATCAAGTCACAGAGAAACGAGCCGTAGCCAAGAAGATTAAGCACTTCTTGAAACTCCGCAAACAGTCTGACATTCTGCTGAAGGATGTCAAGACTGAGCATATCAGTGACTTGTACAAGTATATGCGTGAGAAGTATCGTAACCCAAAGCAAATCAAGAAGAACGGTGGTCATCTTTCACCCTTCTCTTTGATGCTTTTCGGTCAGACAGTCAACGCCATGTTCAATAGAGCAGTCCGTGAACAGATTATCGCCTCTAACCCTGTAGGCGGTTTGGATAGTTTGGAGAGATTCCACATTCCCGATACACATAGAGAGTTCCTCACCATTGATGAACTTGAGCGCTTCCTTGCCGTAGAAACAGCAACAGAGCCAGAGAGAATCGTTCAGAAGGCATTCGGTTTTGCATCTATGACTGGTCTCAGACTATGTGATATGCGAAGACTCTGCTGGTGCCATATCAAGCCTATGGGTGATGGCTTGTGTGTCCATATCAAGCAGCAGAAGACCAAGCATTGGGTAACAGTTCCTCTCAATGACAAGGCACTGTCTATGCTTCCACCCAAGCCAGAGGTGGATGATGGCAAACCTATCTTCAAGTTTTTCAAGAAGAATGATAGTGTTACAAAGTATGTAAGACGCATCAAGGAGAAAGCCGGAATCACCGAGAAGGACTTCACCTTTCACAGTAGCCGCCACACGGTCGCAACTTTGGCAATGGCTACCAATGCAGACATCTCTACTGTCCGAGAGATACTTGGTCAGAAAAGTACTGCCAGCACACAAGTCTATGCTAAGGTCAGCCTTGAAAGCAAGATGGAAGTCGTGAACCTGACGAATGGATTGTTCGATTAAGGTGTTACTGGAATGGAAACACAAAAACGACATTTTTCAGATATGCATAAGGGTGGGGCACAACATCCCATCCATGGGCAACTTTCCAAAATGGGAATGTGTCCATTTTAATCTTTGACAATAACGATAACAGAAAACCTTGTGTTCAGACAGGTCAATACAGACTTTTTTGAACACAGGCATATCTTGAACACATGGAGATTCAGAAAACGGCAGTCATCTATGCCCGAGTATCGAGTGTTGGTGACAGACAGAGCACAGACAGGCAGGTCAAGGACTTGTCTGACTATGCTGTATATCAAGATATTGAAGTCCGCAAAATATTCGAGGAACACATCTCTGGTGCCAGGAAGAATGATGAGCGTCCTGTGTTGTGTGAAGCGATTCTGTATTGCAAGGACAATGGCATTGATGTCCTTCTCGTCAACGAGCTGTCGAGGCTGGGCAGGAATGCATTTGAGGTTCTTGCCTCTGTCAAGGACTTGCTTGACTGTGGCATCAACCTTTATATTCAGAAAGAACAGTTCACGCTTCTTGATAAGGACGGCAAGCCTTCTTTGTTTGCACCTGTCATGATAGCGACCCTTTCGACCTGTGCCCAGTTGGAACGTGAAAACATATCATTCCGACTGAACTCAGGTAGAAAGCAGTATGTTGCTAAGGGCGGTAAACTTGGACGTAAAGCAGGATCAACAAAAACAGCAGACCAAAAGAAAGAGGAATATAGGGAAGTCATTTCTCTTTTGAAGAAGGGCTATGCCATCAGGAATGTGGCAAAGCTGACAGGAAAAGGCATCAGTACTGTACAGCGAGTGAAGAAAGAGTTTTGCTAATAGATTTTTATCCCTTTCATTCTTCATATATTATAGTATTACGAGGCTGGTAATATAAAGCGTGAAATGAAAACTAAATACTTATTACAAAAAAAACAACTGTACGTTATCCCTAAATAGTTTTTTTCTTTATCTTTGCACATAGAATCGCTGCATAAGAAAAATGAGAATAATTATATTATTCTTGAGCCTCTGCCACGATTTGGCGCACCTTTGATGTATTTTTGCAAAAAAAAATTAGATATGGCAGACAATGATAGAGGGCAAAGCCTGATTTCCAAATACGTCTGGGTGATAGAGACTATACATCGAAGACGGAAGATTTCTTTCAAAGAGCTAAACCGTCGTTGGCTCGATGATGACATTAGCCGCGGTGTTAAGATTCCCAAGCGTACCTTCGACAATTGGCGTTATGTCATTTGGGATATGTTTGGCATCAACATCGTTAATGAGAACCGTGGCGAATATCGTTATTACTTAGAGAACGAAGAGGACATTAGCAAGAACGGACTACGTTCATGGCTCTACAACGCGTTCTGCGTAAGCAATGCCTTGGCAAACAGTCAGAGTGTCAAGGACCGTATCTTACTGGAATTTGTTCCTTCGGGGCAACAATATCTCCAACCCATCATTGAGGCAATGAAGGAGAATCGCGTCATCAACATCACCTATCATAGTTATTGGAAGGATGAGGAGAACAACTTTGATGTGCAACCCTACTGTGTGAAATTGTTCCGTCAACGTTGGTATCTGGTGGCTCGAAGCACCTACCCGTATTATTATGAGAAAGGGCCTCGAATCTATTCCCTTGACCGAATCCAACATCTTCATAAAACAGATGAAACCTTCGCCATGCCAAAAGACTGGGATGCCAACGAATACTTTGCTGGCTCATTTGGAATCATTGCCGACCAACATGTTGAAACGCAAACAGTCAAATTAAAGGTTTCTGCAGGTCAAGCCAACTACATCCGCGACCTGAAGATGCATGAGTCACAGGAAGAGATTGAACGTAACGATGAATATAGCATCTTCGCCTATCGTCTTCGCCCAACCTTCGACTTCATGCAGGAAATTCTCTGGAATGGTGAAGACATTGAAGTGCTCGAACCCCTCTGGCTACGTAAAGAAATGGCTGGTATAATTAAGCGTATGTGGAACAAATACAAGGAGGAAAAATAAAATGAAAGACTTTGCAGCAATAGACTTTGAAACGGCCAACAACGAACGCTCCTCTGTATGTTCCGTCGGCATCGTTATCGTTAGGAATGGCGAGATTTTCGATTCTTTCTACTCTCTCATCCAACCAGAGCCGAACTACTATAATTACTGGTGCTCGCAGGTGCATGGACTCTGTCAGGAAGATACTGACGAGACGCCAGTCTTCCCTAAAGTCTGGGCACAGATAGAACCACTGATTGAAGGACTTCCTCTTGTGGCTCACAACAAACCTTTCGACGAAGGTTGTTTGAAAGCCGTGTTCCGCGTATATCAGATGGATTACCCAGACTATGAGTTTTATGACACTCTTTGTGTTTCACGGCGTGTCCTCCCTGACTTAGAAAACCACCAACTACATACAGTTGCCGCAGCATGTGGCTACTGTTTAGAAAATCATCACCATGCACTTGCCGACGCAGAAGCTTGTGCTTGGATAGCAAGAGAAATATTATAAAAACTAAATATAAAAAGATTATGTATTACGAACCATATGACATTTCTCTCGTTGACTACGAGAAATATATGGGAACACGTGAGTATTGGGACGACTTGGGTAATGAATGGAGTTGGAGTCCCATCGAACAGAAAATCATCCGTTTGGCAGGCTTCGTTCAGCAAGGAGGAAACCTGAAGAAAATCATCAACCATTATGCAAAGGAACGTGATGCGGAGTATCGAGGACGTATTCAGTATTGCATTATGTATTACATACTGAAACTGATGACCGGCGATCGTGTCCACATAAGCTCAGATGTACCCTTTGTTGATCGCATCAAACGTCTCACCAAGGAAGAACTGGTAAAACTCCTTTCCGACCAGTTGAAAACAAGTGTCCGTAAAACATATTTTATGGAGCAAGGCACCATAAAAGAAGGATGGGAGATTAAGTACGACAATCCTAAAACTCCGGATGAATTGCTCGACAAGATAGACCGTCAGCATAGTCGCAAATACCCCGATGAGACATATTATGAATGGAGTCACAGACCAGAAAGGTGGTGGGGAAGCAAACAGTATTTGTGGTAAAAATGGCAATCCATAAATGATGTTTGGAAAATCATCACCATGCACTTGCTGATGCAGAGGCTTTTGCCTAGATTGCAAGAGAAATATTTTAAATCACTAAATAACGCTTGATATGATAGATTTTGATATTGACGACATTCGTGAAATAATCAAAGATTTGCCTTATGCAGACAAATTAGCTTTTTTGGAAGACAAAGAAAGTGAACTTGACGAAATCGTAGAAGAACTGAATGGTTACATTTCAGATATTTTATCCCTAAAAGATGAAATACAAACTGAAAAGAATGACAAAATGTGCAAACAGGTTCTTCAATCGTTAAAAGACAACGGTTATAACTTGGATTTGGACAGCAATGGTAATTTAACATTTCCACTCGGATTGGCCAACATTACCATTATCATGCAATTCCTTGATGCCAAGGTTGATTTCAGTTTCAAGGCAAGTCAAAGCCAACTCAAAATCCGTGAACTTATCTGTTCCATTTTGCCTGAGTTCAATTCAGAGGGAAATTACTATAGCCTAAAAGTACCAGAAGAAGAGATATGCAAGTGTGTTGTGGATGTAGTTGATAAATTGATGAACCACAAAGAATACTTTCAGGATATATTATGACAAGTACTTGTCACCGCCACTCATCAATGCAGAAGAGTGTAACTAGACAGCAAGAGAGATATAGTAAGAAAATAATCTATAAACATTATGAGTAAAGTATTTAGAATTACGCCCAAACGAATGAAGCGTTCTAATGGGCAGGTGTTATCACCAGACATGACTATCATTGTGACTACAAAGTTGCACACCACCACTCCATTCTACAATGGAGCCGTAGAGATTAAAGAGCAGTACATGCACATGTATCAGTTTGACTACAAGAAAGCCTGTTGCTCAGTGAATGATTTTGAGTTTGAGAAGTTGGACTAAAATAGTATCAAAGTATGGCAGAAAATAATGCTCTTGAAATAAAACATGTTGCTGATTTACTTGATATGCATTTTTACATTCCTAGTTATCAAAGGGGCTATCGTTGGGAAAGCAAGCATGTTGAAGAATTACTGGATGACCTATATGGTTTCAGTACTCAGATGGATGAGTCTGATAAAAAAGCAGGAAAGTTTTATTGTTTCCAGCCCTTAGCAGTTTTGGAAAACAAACATTTAAGCACCAAAGATAAGAAAGTATATGATGTTATTGATGGACAGCAACGCTTAACTACGTTATTCTTGCTATTATCATACCTACAAGCAACAAGAGAAGCTAACTGTAGTGGCAAACTCGCAACAGCCATTTTCACTTTACAATATGAAAGTCGAAACTCAGATTTTTTAGACAAGAAAGAATTTAAGAACAGCAATATAGAAAATGCCATCAGTAATATAGACTTCTTCTATATGACTCGTGCATATAAGACAATTGAGAAGTGGTTTGAAAGGACTGGTATTAATAAAAACAAAATACTCAAAGTTCTAATCCCCGAAGATTACCAAAGTTTAGATGGATTAGAAGGGGAAACTTTGCTAAAGAAAAAGGAGCATAACAATAAACAAAACGACGTAAGGTTTATATGGTATGAAGTATCTGCAGCAGAAAAAGCAGATTCTATTGAGGTCTTTTCACAATTGAATTATGGTAAAACAGCACTTACAGCTACAGAATTGGTCAAGGCACTATTATTCCAATGTGACATTTACACAAAGGATAAAAGTCTTATGCACGAGATTGCTTTTAGGCGTTCCTGTGAATGGGACATAATGGAAAAGCAATTACAAGACCCATTTATGTGGTCTATGTTCATGCCTAACGAGAATTACTTCGCCTCGCACATAACAATGGTTTTGTTGTTAGTTTCTAACAAACTGTATTTAGAACTTCAAGAAACAAATCAAAACCTGAAAATAGATAAGGACTCTAAAGACTTTATATATCAGGTGTGCAGCAAATACCTTGGCACGAACAACGATGGTGATTATGCCAACAACGTGGAAAAAGTGTGGAAGAAGATACAGAACACCTACACGGCCCTCTATAACTGGTACAAGAATCCTGACACATACCACCTTATCGGTCTTCTTATTTGGCTTAAAGAATACAAAGAAAAGGATTTTGATAGTGCCAAACGTTTTATGCTTATAGAAAGTATGATGAATGAGTATAGTGTAAAGTCAAAAGATGAATTCATAGGTTATCTGAAAAAACAAATTGCGAACATCATTCATATAGACAAGAACGTAAACACGAAAGAAGGTATTATCCCCTGGGGCTTAGATTATATTAATTACAACGACAACCCACTTCAGTTAATCAGAATACTAGTGATGTTCAACGTTGAAGATGTACGAACCAAACAAGACGAATCTGCGAGGTTCCCATTCCACTTGCTCCGTCGGTTCAATGTCACAAGCCTTGAACACATTCATCCTCAGAATCTTATCTTAGACAATCTAAAACTTGACACTCTAACACAATGGCTGGATGTAAAAACAAAGAGCTTGCATCAGCTGGACAACAAGAAGTATGATCAAGATATTGAAAAATTAAAAACGTTAATTAAGGATGAAACGTCATATAAAGAGAATAAAGATGCTGCGCAAGCAATCATCAGCAGGATTGACAAGGAATTTGACGATTTAGCAGATATGAGCGAGAGTCAAATGCACACGCTGTACAACATGGCTCTTGTTGACAAAGAAACCAATTCCGCATTGAGCAACAATTTACTCGACAGAAAACGCGAAATACTTCGCGATTATCAAGAACTCAAGAAAACCTATGTTTTACCATCAACACAAAAGGTTTTCAGTAAATATTTTTCACAGGCCAAAGAAGATAATGTGCTACCAAAACTTTGGACAAAATCAGATCGTGATGCCTATTTTGGGGCAATAAAGAAAGTCTATGACGAATTCGATTCTTACTATCAAAACAAATAATTATGGCTACGGTTACATTTGAATCATTTATAAAGAAACAGGGAATTGAAATTCCTGCCATTCAGAGAGATTATGTACAAGGGCGTGGATTCACTATTGAGGAACAAGACAAGAGAGAGGCATTTGTCACCAAACTAATCAATGCTATCAATAGTGAGACAAACAAGTCTTGCCATCTCGAATTCATATATGGGTCAATCAATGCCACATCCAAGAACTTTATTCCGTTAGACGGACAACAACGTCTGACTACCCTCTTCATCTTACATTGGGTTGTCTGGAACATGAGTTCTGATGAAGCAAAACAAAGGCACCCCCTTCATTCAATTTCTGGCTTCAAGTATGAGACAAGATTGAGTTCCCTAGCCTTCTGCCAAAACATAGTTAGTAGAGAATTATTGCATGTAGAAGGAGCGAAGAATTTGGGACAGAAATTGAAAGGGCAACCTTGGTTTTCCGAAGACTGGAAATACGACCCAACAATCATCGCAATGATTTCTATGATAAATTTCATGGAAGAGAAGTTACAGAATTATAGTATCGAAGATATTTCTGCTATGCTTGAAAGGTTATGTAGTGATCGTAATGTCATTTCATTTGACGAATTAAACATGACGGACTATGATTTGACAGATTCCTTGTATATAAACATGAACGCTAGAGGAAAACAACTTACCTCTTATGAAAATTGGAAGTCTGAATTCATTAAGTTCCTTGAAACCAAGTATGGTGACGAAGAGTACATTAAGGCAGACAAAAATAGAAAGTCCACATCATACTCATATAAAGATTACTTCTGTTATTCTATTGAACACCAATGGACAGATTTGTTCTGGACTTATCTAAAAGAAGAATATCTGAATTTAGACGAGAAGCAGCAGCAAGAACAATATCCTTGCATCGATAAGATGTTCATGAATCTATTCGATTTTCTTTGCATGTATCATTACTATGTACAAGGGAACAAAGAGGATTATAATAAAGCCAGTGCCTCTGTCAAACGTGCCATTTGGCAAAACAAAGAGTTTGTCAATTGCCTCTTTGGAGCTTTGGACACATTGTACAGTATTAACCACTCCATCTTTTTTGAAGAACTGTTTTATATCAATGACAAAGATTTGCCTGAAAGCAACGAGAGTTGTAAAGTACGCCTATTTAGAACAAAGAATTGTAACCTCTTCAAACTTTGCGTTGATAATGGCACATCTATGGAATTAACAGATATGTTATTGTTCTATTCTCTCATATATTATTGTGATAAGAATACACAATATACTGTTGATGACGCACTAAAATCATATATGAGAAAAGTCAGAAACTATTTTGAAAGTGATATACAGAATTTAAGAACAAGAACAACTGTACAGTTGAATCTGCGTGTGTCTGAATTTGAAAAATATAATTCAAAAATCAATGAGTTTGCTGAAGCATCCTTCACACCTTTATCCAAGTTAGAATGTATTATTGACGATTGTTCTATTACTCATGGTAATACTAATGTTTTCAAAAAGTCAATAGAAACTTATGGTTATGCATATGTTTTCAAAGCCTTGGATGCTTTTTGCAATGCATCAACGATAGATAGAGTTCGTGTATTAATTGCATGCGACTTTAAGGGTACTTATCTTAGTGATTGTATTGGTAGAAAACGTTATTTCTTTGGAAATGAAGGCAGATGGGATGTCCTTTTTGTTTCTGATGAAAATCAATTATCTAATTGTTTTGTCAAGTACACGGAAAAGATTATAGCAGGGAAAGATAACTCTGCCATCATCAAAGAGGGCTTAGACGAGCACAAAAGTGAATTTGCTTATTATATGTTGAAATATGATGAATTTCTCAAAGCAAATGACTCTCTCCTCCATTTTGCTGTCAAAGGCGACCTTAACGATGTTGACTGGATTGCTTTAGGTTCATATAGTTCGAATCCGGGAACAGCCTATCATTGTGATCCTTTAGCCGCAGTTGTTGAAAAGGAATTAGTTCAGATGAAATCAAATATCAATCTTTCTCTATACAAGCAGTATTCTGGAAAATGTCCTTTGTCCATCGTTAAGGACAAAATCCATTGGGAACCTATTTTTAGTGTAATAAGCAGGAAGAATGGTTGGTATATTGACAGTGGATATGATTTGTTAACGGAAGATATTAAGTCTGATTTCAATATACAGGTGATTCAACGCCAAATGAAGAATATGATTCTTGTTCCAAATGATAAGAACCAAGATATGGTACAGTTGTGTATTGATCTTATGGAAAGGGTTTCTGGCTGTTTCTCATAGATTAATATGCTAAACTACATCTCCAACTCCGCCCATTACAAAGAAGTGCTTTCACGAGTTCAATCTGTGAAGCACATGCTTTGGATTGGTACTGCCGATATAAAAGATCTTTATGTCGAGATAGGCAATGAGAAGAAGCCATTTTTGGCTCTCATTTCCCAACTCATTCGGCGTGGTGTGGAGGTAAGGCTCATTCATGCAAAGGAACCAGGCTCGAACTTTCGGGAGGACTTTGACAAGTATCCAGTACTCTATGACCGCTTAGAGCGAGTGCTTTGTCCTCGCGTTCATTTCAAGATGCTTGTGTTCGACGGAAAAGAAGTATATATCGGTAGCGCAAATCTTACAGGTGCAGGTATTGGCATGAAAGCAGATACAACTCGCAACTTTGAGGCTGGCATCTTGACTGATGACCCGGTAATTGTTGAACAGGCTATGAACCAATTTGATGAGGTATGGATGGGAAAACACTGCAAGAAATGCAGGCGTAGAGACTTCTGCTTAGACCCTATCGTATAATTTCACAGGAAAATGTAATTATTCCAAGACCTCTGCCACCCGTTGGCGGAGGTCTTTGTTTTCTTTGCAGCATAATATATGGTAAAATAAGAATTCTTAGCAATTTAAACAAAAAGACAAGTGAAGAATTTTGTATTTAATTTAACATAAAGATATTATTATATGGAACAGACAGTAGTAAATAAAGAATCTTCTTCAAATAAGAAATATAAGGAAGATTTTGTGCGTTTAGGAGATTTCTATAAGCAATCGGGTAAACATGTAATAAAAGAAGAAACTAAGAAATGCAAAATCACAGGTATTTCATCTGGATTTAAATCTCTTGATGATCTTACCGGGGGTTGGCAAAATTCAGAACTAATATTGCTAGCAGGAAGACCAGCAATGGGAAAAACATCCCTCGCTGTATCAATGATTAGTAACATTGCTTGTAAACATGGAATACCGGCAGCGTTCTTCTCTCTTGAAAGCTCTAAAGAGCATCTGACAAACAGCTTTTGTTCTGTTATTTGTGGCATATCAAGACGTAAGATTAAAGAAAGGAATATAAATGAAGAAGAAAAAAGGAAGTTTGACGATAATATCATTTCATTATTAGAAGCACCTCTGTATATTGATGATACGCCAGGACTGTCAGAATTGGAATTAAGAGATAAGGCTCATAAACTGGTTAGAGAATATGGCGTAAAAATTATTATCATAGACTATCTTCAATTAATGAATGCTAAAGGAGTGATTGTCTCTAGTCGACAAGAAGAAATTAGTTATATAGTACGTTCACTTAAAGATCTTGCTTTGGAACTTAATATACCCATTATAGTTACATGTCAGTTAAATCGCAGTGTAAGTCGTGATGGAATAGAAGGAAAAAGACCACAATTATCTGATCTTCGAGAGTCTGATAGTCTTGAACAGGATTCTGATATGATTGTTTTTGCACATCGACCCGATTATTACAAGATATATATGGATGAAAATGGAAATGACTTACACGACATAGTAAACGTCATTCTAGCTAAGACTCGAAATGGAATTACTGGATATATTGTAACCATCCCATTTTCGCCGTATTTTGAGACTGCAAGAATCTCCCTACCTTTGCAGTCTCAAATTTGTTGTTATGTTTAGTCTGAATGAAAGTAACAAGTTCATGGTGTACGGCATCCATGTAGACCTTCGCAAGGGAGT
>JAEEGL011827114.1_pt1 | contig 13361 bp, 10 predicted proteins | sample 9134231 | NCBI WGS metagenome assembly JAEEGL01 (sample SAMN16246548, study PRJNA631951) | gut metagenome | biome: gut microbiome; feature: rumen; material: fiber-attached | host: Bos | place: Iran: Karaj | collected 2018-10 | reverse complement strand
GACCTTGTTCTTGACGACCTTCACCTGCGTGCGGGAACCGAAGATCTCGTCCTTGTCCTTGAGGGTGCCGATACGGCGGATGTCCAGGCGCACGGAGGAGTAGAACTTGAGCGCGTTGCCGCCGGTCGTGGTTTCCGGGCTGCCGTAGCCCTGGACGCCGATCCTCATGCGTATCTGGTTGATGAAGATGACCGCGGTGTTCGACTTGTCGATGGTTGCGGTCAGCCGGCGCATGGCGCTCGACATCAGACGGGCATGCCCTCCGACCTGTACTTCACCTATGTCCCCATTCAGTTCCGCCTCCGGTATAAGCGCGGCAACGGAGTCCACCACGACCAGATCGACGGCCCCCGAACTGACAAATGTTTCGGCGATGTCAAGCGCCTGCTCGCCGTAAGAGGGCTGGGTAATGTACAGATCATCCGTCTTGACGCCCAGATTCTGGGCGTAGTTCACGTCAAGGGCATGCTCCGCGTCGATAAAGACGCATTTGCCGCCTTGTTTCTGGCATTCCGCGATGATGTGCAGGGTGAGGGTCGTCTTGCCGGAAGACTCGGGGCCGAAAATCTCGGTCACGCGGCCGCGGGGAATGCCTCCCACGCCGAGAGCGAGATCCAGGCCGATGGAGCCTGTCGGAATGACGTCGATACCCGCCACCGCGCCGTCTGAAAGTTTCATGACGGTTCCCTTGCCATGCTTGCGTTCTATACTGGCGATCGCCGTATTCAAAGCCGCCAGGCGGCCTTCCTCTGGACTGAGTTCCGGTTTTCTGGCCATGGATTCCGCTCCTGCGGTAAGGATTTCCTTCAAAAAAGGATCAAAAAGACGGCGTCGTTCAACTGCGAAGACGCGCCTGAACCATTTTCCAAAAGGCTCTCCAGTATACCTCTCGCGCTACGGCAGGTCAACGCTCATCAGGATATGGACAAATCAGGTAAAAAAGACGCCCCGCCCCGGACTTAAGCCTCATCGCTCCCGGCCTGAAGGGCGAAGACAGTGCGTGCCAGCAGCAAGTCTGCGGGATAATTAACATTGAAAAACGGCAGGGAATCTTCAAACCCATAGTCCAGGAAAAGCATCCGGTCAGCGGGGATGGCCGTGCTCACGCGCAGGCGCCTTTCAGCAAGGCAACGCTCAAGATGCGGCAGCGCCCCTTGTTCATAGACGGCGACGAGGCTTTCGGCGTGCCCCGTATCCCTCTGCCGGTACAGGGTCGCCAGGGTTCCTTCGGGACGGGAACGGCGTGCGGCGACGAGACGCTCAATGACATCGGCGCGCATGAACGGCATGTCGCACGAAAGAACAAGGCAGGCGCCTTTTCCCGTCGCAAGAGCGGTTGCTATGCCGCCGAGAGGGCCGCATCGTCCGAAGGCGTCGGGCACGGAGTCGAAACGTTCATCCCCGCGCCCTATGACGAGCACCTTGCCGCAAAAAGCAGCGAGCAGACCGACCGCATTCGCGAGGAAATCCTTGCCGCGGACGTCGAGGGAAAGCGATGCCTTGTCCATTCCCAGCCGGGAACTCAGCCCCCCTGCTAGGACGGCGCCGTTCAGCATCGCATCCCTCACGGGCGGAGAATGTCGGGATGGTATTCGCCCATAGCGACATAGAGGGACGCAAGGGCCGTGAGATAATCCGCCCGGGCGCCCGTCAGGTCGTTCTCGGCTGATGTGAGCTTCGCGGAAGCGTCAAGGGCGTCGAAGTTCGTCCCCACCTGTTCCTGATAGCGCGCAAGCGCCACGCGCCACGCCTCTCTGGCCTGTTCCACCGATTTCTCCGCCACGGCTATCCGCTTCGCGCTTTCCCGAACGGAGAGGAGCTTTGATTTCACCTCATAGCCGACAGTGAGCTTCAGATCCTCCTGCGCATAGCGCATCTTCGTCACGAGCCAGCCGGCCTCCTTGTCAGCGTAGTACGTCGTCCCCCACTGGAAGACATTCCATGAGGCCTTGACGCCCGCCTCGTGCACGACAGTGCGCGAACCGTACTCGCCTTCGCGCTGAAGGTCGAGCGTGTTGCCTGACTGGCTGATGTTGTAATAGGCCTCTATCTGCGGATAATAGCCGCTCTGCACCTGCATCTGCGACTTCGAGGCGATATCGACGGAAAGGGCCGCCATGTACAGGTCGGGCCTGCGCCTGTAGGCGGAGGCGATGCACTGCTCAAGCGAACGATCAAAAGGCACCTTGGAGAGCCTGCCCACATAGCGCACCTTCTCGGTGGCGGGCAGCCCGAGAAGCGTGTTCAGCCTTGCGAGGCTCGTGTCACGGTTCGAGCTGGCCTGAATGAGAAGGCTCTCCGCCTTGCGGACGTCAACCTCGGCCTGCAGCACGTCGAGCTGGGGGCGCAGCCCGACCTCGTGATAGGCAGTGGTGATTCGCAACTGGTCCCGAAGACGTTCCAGGGATTCCTTCTGGCTTCGGTAATTGTCGACGTAACGCAGATAGTTCAGGTATTCCGTCTGCACGGTCTCCGTCATGGCGAGCTCGGCCTTGCGCAGAGATGCCTTGTCGCTCTCGGCCTGCAATGCCGCTTTCTGATAGTTGGCGAGAAGATTGAACCCCTGAAAGACGGGCTGGGATATCTCGACGGCCCAGGTGTAGGTGCCCTTTTCGGCGGGTTTCGAACCGGATGCCGGCGAAACGCTCCTGTCCTGCTTGGCGGCGGAATACGTCGTGCCAAGCTTCGGCCCGAATGCGCCCATCGCCGATTTGCGCGCCGCCTCCGAGGCCTCCTTCTGCGATTCCTCCTTGCCGAGGGATGGATTGTCGCGAAGCGCCCGCTCGACAGCGGCGCGCATATCCACCTCGCCGGCGGGCGCCGCCCGGCCGGCACGGTTCGGCAGGCTTCTGCCAACGTGCAGGGGGGCCGCAGCCTCCGCCTGCCTGCCCGAGCGCGATTGCCGCGCCGCGGCATCGGCTGCCGGCAAAACGAGTGCGCCGCTCAAAAGGCCTGCGCATACCGCCCCCAAAAGACGAGCCGCCAACGGAATGCTCTTCATCACAATTCCCCGCGAAAAACACCGACCGCAGCAAGCGCCGCCAGCCACTGAAAAAAACAAAGACTAGCCTAGTTAATATGAAAACGGAGTCAAAGCAAGCCGCACGCCCCCGCTTCAAGGGGATCATTTCTTGCATCTCAACTGCAACATGGGTATTTTAATCCGGTTGGACATCACTTACCGGAGTAGGCGCTATGAAATATCAGATTGGTATCCTCGGTTTCGGCAATCTTGGCCGCGGAGTCTCGCTGGCCCTCTCGCAAACGCCCGATCTGGAAGCTGCGGCGGTCTTCACCCGGCGCGACCCCGCGACGCTTTCAGGAAAAACGAACGGCATTCCCGTTTTCGGCACGGATGCGCTTGATGCCTGGAAGGAAAAAATCGACTGCATGATTCTCTGCGGCGGCAGCGCAACCGACCTGCCCCGCCAGACGCCGCAGTACGCCCGACTCTTCAACGTCGTCGACAGTTTCGACACGCACGCCCGCATACCCGAGCATTTCGCGGCCGTGGACAAGGCTTCGTCCGAAAGCGGCCACGCAGCCCTGATTTCAGCCGGCTGGGATCCGGGCATGTTCTCGCTCAACCGGCTTTACGCAAACGCCATTCTCCCGAACGGCCGCGACTACACCTTCTGGGGCAGGGGCGTCAGTCAGGGCCATTCGGACGCATTGCGCCGGATCAGGGGCGTAAAGAACGCCAAGCAGTACACGGTGCCCGTGGAAAGCGCCCTTGAAGCTGTCCGCTCCGGCAAGTCCCCGGAACTGACGACGCGCCAGAAACATTTGCGCGAATGCTACGTCGTTCTCGAGGAAGGAGCCGATGCGGCCGCCATAGAAAACGAGATTAAAACGATGCCCAATTATTTCGCCGATTATGACACGACGGTCCACTTCATTGATGAGGAGGAACTGCTGACGAAGCATGCGGGCATGGCGCACGGGGGCTTCGTCTTCCGCTCCGGAACGACGAGCAAGGGAAACAATCACATCATCGAATACAGCCTTAAGCTTGATTCAAACCCAGAGTTCACGGGAAGCGTGCTCGCCGCGTGCGCGCGCGCTGTCTGCCGCCTCGCGGCCCGGGGGGAGAAGGGCTGCCGCACGCTCTTCGACATCCCGCCGGCCCTTCTCAGCCCGAAGACAGCCGAGGAATTGCGGGCAACGCTTCTGTAAGAAAGCCCCCGCCTTCCGACGACCATGGAAAAAAGCCGGCTTTTCAAACAATGAAAGATCGGCTTTTTTCACAACGGCGCGCATAGCACCGGGAGAAGCTGCCGACGGCGTGTGCCGAAAAGGGGCCGATTTTCTGACAGAGACAGGGGATGCGATCATGGGCAATATTGTTGTATTGGCAGGAAGTTCCAGAGTAAACGGCAATACGGATATCCTTGCGAAGTCTTTTGCAGATGGCGCAAAAGAGCATAATACTGTCGAAATCATATCCGTTGCAAAATATAAGATTTATCCATGCATCGGTTGCAACGCCTGCAAAAGGAATGAAGAGAACAAATGCTTTCAGAATGATGACATGCATATCGTTTATGACAAATTAAAGCATGCCGACATACTCGTCATAGCGTCCCCTGTCTATTTCTACGGTTTGAGCGCCCAGCTGAAGGCGATAATAGACAGGTTCCACAATCCGGTGAGAAACTCTTTTCCCATAAAGAAGCTTGGCCTCATCCTTGTCGGGGCAGACGTTCTTCCGGAACTCTTTGATTCCATCATTGCCCAGTATGACCTGACACGCAGGTATTTCGGGCTGGACGATATCGGCAAGGTGCTCGTACGCGGCGCGGAAGCCAAAGGGGACGTTCACAAGACCGACGGTGTGAGACAGGCTTTCGAACTGGGGAAAAGCCTGCGGTAATGTGCAGCCGCAGCGCCATTGCCACCATGCGATCTGAATCGCGACTCTTTCCTTTGCGCATCATCTTCCGCGGTAACGATAAAGCCGCTGACATGAGATCGTGGTGTGAGGACGGAGCTTGATACCATGAGAGTTACTCTCCAGAACAAACTTCTTCTTTCAATTCTTTCAGCGCTTTTGCTTTTTATGGGCTCCAGCGCCTTTATTCTATCTCATTTTATTATCGATAGAATTGAAGACAACATTGTTTCAATGCTCCATGCAGGGAATAGCATTCTCGCAAAAAATCTTCACAGCACTGTGCTCGGCTACAAGAGCACTGTTCGTGCGATGGCCACTATGCCGACATTGAGGCAGCTTGCTGAATTTGAATCCTCGAAAACGTCACCTATCTGGATGACGAAAGATGACGCCTTTAAGCATGCTCAAGATTTGCTTGAAAAACTATCAAGCAGTTTTCCCATTTTCTCTCAATTCAACTTCGCGGCTGCAGACGGAACAGTTATCGCAAGCAGCAATGAAAAAACAATAAGAAGCGTCAATATTTCCGACCGTGACTATTTCAATGAGGCAATGCAAGGAAAGGAATGCATCTCTCCGCCGCTTATGAGCAAGTCCATTGGAGAAAAATCAGTCATTGTCGCTGCTCCCGTAATGAATTTTTCAGGAAAAATTTGCGGAATAATATATGCCATCATTCCCTGCAGGGTTATTATTTCTGACACCATAGAAAACGTGAAGATGTCAGAAACGGGTTATTCCTATATAGTTGATGGTTCAAGCGGTCTCATGCTTGCCCACAATGCATACGACAAAGTTCAGACAATGAACATGTTTCAATACCAGCCATGGATGCGAACGCTTAAAACCGGCGAGAACGGGATTAAAACCGACTATCGCGACAGCAAAGGCAATCGACGCCTCGCTGTCTATCACAAGGAAGCTGTTTCGGGCTGGATAGCGGTGTCCTGCATTGCCATGGAAGAGATAGAAGAACAGGAGGCCTTTGCCCGCAATCTCATCCTTGCCCTGACCATCGGCAGTGCGGCGCTGGTTGCGATTATCCTGATAGTTGTCACCCGGTCGGTGACAAAAGACATACTGAAGACCAATCAGTTCGCCCAGGCTGTCGCGTCCGGAGAACTCGGCAAGACGCTCGACATGCATCGCGATGACGAGCTCGGTTCGCTCGGCGACGCCATTCGAAGACTGGTCGATTCCCTCAAGGGCATGATGCGGGACTCGGCGGAACAGGCCCAGGAACGAGAGCTGAACCTGACAATCATGCGCGATTCCCTGATGCTCACCCTGGCCGACCTGATTGAAAGCCGCGACCTGAACACCGGGCAGCACATCAAGAAAACAGCCGCCTATGTCCGCATTATTATCGAGGAGTTGCAACGCGAGGGCCTGTTCCTCGACATACTGACGGAAGACTACGTCGAAAGCGTGATCCGGTCGGCCCCTCTGCATGACATCGGGAAAATCAACGTCCCTGACGCCATCCTGAACAAGCCCGGCAAGCTCACCGATGAGGAATTCTCCGTCATGAAGACCCATGCCGCCGTCGGGGGGAGGATCATTGAGCACATCATCAGCACCACGCCCGATACGGACTACCTGGCCGCAGCGAAGGATCTTGCGACCTACCACCACGAGAAATGGAACGGCGGCGGCTACCCCGAAGGCCTTTCAGGCGAGGACATCCCCCTTGTCGCGCGTATCATGGCCGTAGCCGACGTCTTCGACGCGCTCGTTTCCGACCGCGCGTATAAGAAAGGATTCCCCCTCGAAAAGGCATTCGCCATCATTCGGGAAGAAAGCGGTTCGCACTTTGATCCGCGGATAGTGGATGCATTCTTCGCGGTCAAAGACGAGATTATCCGCACAAAGGAAGAATTCGACCACGATGAAAGGGGCGATGCCGCGGAGGGATAAGGGACAGGCCGGTCATCCGCGCCGCGTCTTGTGCCCCGAAGGCTTTTCCGCTAGGGTCCCGCCTCATGGCGTCGTATTTCTCCCTTACCGAAGCGAAAAAGATCTTCTCCGTCGGCATGCCGGTCTTCATAGCCCAGATCACGCAGATTGGCATGAACTTCGTGGACACCGTCATGGCCGGCGGCTACTCGGCCGAAGCCCTGGCCGCGGTCGCCGTGGCCTCCGCCATCTGGGCCCCGGTAACGATACTCGCCGTGGGAACGCTTCTCGTGCTTTCGGCCATGAGCGCCCAGCTGATCGGCGCGCGCCGCCATTTTTCAGCAGTGCATCTGCTGCGGCAGGGCGTTCTCATCTCCCTAGCGCTCGCCCTCGTCCTGTGGACGGTTCTTCACGCCGCATCCCATCACATGGCGGCCTTCGGGCTTGGCGAGGGACTCGCCCGCATCTCCGGCGAATACATGCGCGCCCTTCTTCCCGGCATCCCCGCCTTCCTGCTCTTCATCAATCTACGCTCATACCTCGAAGGCTACTCCCTGACGCGCCCCGCCATGATCATCAGCCTGGCAGCCCTTGCGCTCAACGTGCCCTGCAACTACGCCTTCATCTACGGACGGTGCGGCATGCCGGAACTCGGCGCCGCGGGCTGCGGCGTCGCGACGGCCGTGTGCTACGTGTTCATGGCCCTCGTCCTCTACGCCTACATCCATTTCGCTAGGGATTTCCGCCCCTACCGCCCGCTCGCCTTCAGGGCCCGCATCACCCTGGAGGATGCGGGCGAAGGCAAGCCGGTGGACTGGCCCCTCATCGGCAGGATATTCCGCATCGGCCTGCCCAACGGCTTCGCCATATTCTTCGAATGCGCCCTCTACGCCCTGACGGCCCTTCTGCTCGCGCCCCTGGGGGCGACGGTCGTGGCCGGGCATCAGATAGCCATGAGCTGGGCGGGGATCGTCTTCGCCGTGCCTCTGTCGCTCGCCATGACGGCGACCATGCGGGTGGGCTTCCATCTCGGAGCGGGAAAGTTTCTCCATGCCAGGGCCGCATCCTTCACGGCCCTTCTGATCGGGCTTTTCTTCGCCCTCACCATCATGGCAGTGACCGTGGGCTTCAGCGGCCCGATCGTGCGGTTCTACAACAACGAGCCGGCCGTCTGCGCGGTTGCGGTGCAGCTGATGTCCTGGTGCGCCGCATACCAGATTTGCGACATCGTGCAGAGCATCGCCTCAGGCATATTGCGAGGCTACAACGACACGCGCATCATCTCGGCCGTGTGCCTCATCGGCTACGGCGTTCTCGGCCTGCCCACGGGTTACGCGCTCGCACGCACGGACCTGATCGTACCCGCCATGGGGGCGGCAGGATTCTGGGCCGGCTACCTCGTCGCCCTCGCCTTCGCTTCCGTGGCTTTTTTGTCACGCATCGTCTGGCTGCACCGTCTCCCGCCCGCGGAGGTCCGGCGCCGTTTTCTGGCCGGCGGCAAAGGATCCGCATCCGCACAGCCGACATAAGGCCGAATAGCCCGTTATGACCGGCAAGCAAAGCTTCGCTTGCGACGGCCGGCGCATTGGCCTACAGTCGCAGACGACGAAGCTTTTTCATCCCTCCATCCCCGAACACCAAAAGGCAGGCGCCCCATGTTCACCGCCCCCAAAGGCCGCATCCTTGTCATCGGCGACACCATGCTCGACAAATACACGGAGACGTCCGTCGGCCGCATCTCCCCGGAAGCCCCCGTCATCGTGGCGCAGGTGCGCGGCCGATGGTCGGCCCCCGGCGGCGCTGCCAACGTGGCGCGGAATCTGGCGACCCTCGGTTGCACGGTCTCACTCGTCGGGGTCTGCGGCGATGACGCCGCGGGGAAGGAACTCGGGGAACTTCTCGAAAAGCAGGGCATACGGGCAGAACTTGTGCGGGCAGGCGACCGCCCGACCACTTGCAAAATCCGTGTCATGGCGCACGGCCAGCATCTTCTGCGCCTTGACGAGGAGATCGCCGCCCCCGTTCAGAAGGACGTCCTGAACCGCCTTCACGACGCCGTTGATGCGGCCCTGCCCGATGCGGCCGCCGTCATCCTCTCCGACTACGGCAAGGGAGTTTTTTCCCATGATGCCGCCGAGATAGACGCGCTTGCCAGGCATGTAATCACGCAGTGCCGCAAAAAAGGAATCGTGGTCGTCGTCGACCCCAAGGGCGACCACTGGGAACGCTATGCGGGGGCCGACTGCATCACACCCAACACGAAGGAGCTGGCCCACGTGCTCCGGGCCGATCCCGAAGACATGACCGCCCTGTGCGGCGGTGCCGCCGGGCTCATGATCGCAAACGGCGTGGGTCGCATACTGCTGACGCGCAGCCAGAAGGGCATGGCCCTCATCGCCCCCGACGGAAAGGCAGCGGAAATTCCCGCCCGCGCACGCGAGGTGAGCGACGTCTCCGGCGCGGGCGACACGGTCATCGCCGTTCTGACGGCCTGCGTCGCCGGCGGCATGGATTGGCTGCAGGCCGCGCGCATCGCCAACATCGCGGCCGGCATCGTCGTCGGCAAGGTGGGCACAAGCCCCGTCTTGCCTGACGAGCTCAACGAGGCCATGCTTCAGGAAAAGGCGCGGATGGCACCCGGGGTCGTCCTCCTCAACGAAAAGGTCCAGACGCTCGACACCCTGCTGCGGCTGGTGAAATCCTGGCGCGACAGAAATGAGAAGATCGTTTTCACGAACGGCTGCTTCGACCTGCTGCACATAGGCCATGTGCAGCTCATACAGGAGGCCGCCCGCCAGGGAGACCGCCTGATCGTCGCCGTCAACAGCGACGCCTCGGTCAGGAGACTCAAGGGCCCTGAAAGGCCCATACAGCCGCAGGCCGCCCGCGCGCTCGTCATGGCGGGCCTTGACGGCGTGGACGCCGTCATCATCTTCGACGAGGACACCCCCCTCGCCCTCATAGAGGCCGTCACCCCCGACGTGATCGTCAAAGGCGGCGACTACGATCCCGACACCATCGTCGGCGCGGCGCATGTGCGCGCGCACGGCGGCCGCGTGCACATCGCAAAGCTCATGAAGGGCTTCAGCACCACGGGCATCGTGAAGAGCATAGCATAGGGAACGGCGAAAGGGTTTCCTAGCAGATGCGCGGCAGGAGCTCGCCCGTGGGCCGGGGCAGAACGGCCTCGGCGCCTATGGGCGTGCGCACGACGACCGAGCCCGCCGCCTGCCCGTCGACGACCTGACCGATGACGGCGGCCCGCTCCCCATGGGGCAAAGCGCGGAGAGCCCCGACGAGCCGACCTGCCCTCTCCTGAGGGACAAAGAAAACGAGCCGCCCCTCGCAGGCGAGGTACAGGGGATCCAGCCCCAGCATGCCGCACACGCCGCGCACGGCGTCGTCCACGGGCACGGCATCCGCCTCTATGCGTATGCCGACACCGCTCTGGCGCGCGATCTCGTAAAGCACGGTCCCGACACCGCCGCGCGTCGCGTCGCGGATGACGTGTATGTCGTCCGTCACGCCATAGGCGGCCTCGACAAGATGCCACAGGGGGGCGCAGTCGCTCGTTACGTCCGCGCGTATGCCGAATTCGCCGCGGGCAAGCAGTATCGCGCATCCGTGCCGCCCCACGTCGCCCGTCACGATGACGGCGTCGCCGGGCCTGGCGGCCGCCCCCACCGCATGAGCCCCGGGCAAAAGCTGGCCGATGCCCGTCGTCGTGATGAAGACCTTGTCGACCTGTCCCCGGCTCGCCACCTTTGTGTCGCCCGCGGCTATGCGCACGCCCGCCGTCCGGGCGGTCTCTCCCATGGCGGAGACGATCTCCTCCAAATCGGAGAGCGACAGGCCCTCTTCAAGCACGAAGGCGCACGAAAGCCACCTGGGCCGCGCCCCCATGCACGAGAGGTCGTTGACCGTACCGCAGATCGAAAGCTTTCCGATGTTGCCCCCGGGGAAGCGCCACGGGGAGACGATGAAACCGTCTGTAGAAAAGGCGATGCGCCCGCTTTCCACAGGCAGCACGGCGGCGTCGTCCGGCGTGAAATCGGGATTGCCGAGATGCCCCCTGAAGACGCGCTCAATGAGTTCCGCCGTCTGCGAGCCGCCTGCGCCATGGGCGAGGGTCACGATGTCATTGTTCACGGGTGATGCCTCCGTATTGGTAATGGGCAGCGCAGGCCCCTTCGCTCGATACCATGCAGGCCCCCACGGGGTGCTGCGGCGTGCATGCCTTGCCGAAAAGCGGACATTCGGGCGGTTCCCGCCTGCCCTGCAGCACTTCGCCGCAGCGGCAGCCAGTCTTTCCCCCCGCCGGCATTTCGGGGATGGCGAAGCGCACGCGAGCGTCCATGTGCGCATACTCCGGCCGCAATTTCATGCCTGAACCGGTTATGAGCCCGAGGCCGCGCCATTCGGCATCGCAGGGCGTCATGATCTTTTCGACGAGGGCCTGGGCGGCGGCATTTCCCTCCGCCGTCACGACGCGCGGATAGCAGTTTTCGAAAAAGGCCCCGCCCTCGCGGCATCGCGTCACTATCGTCGCGAGTGCCACGAGCAGCTCGCCCGCGGTGAAGCCGGCCACCACGCCCGAGACATTCTTCCGCGTCAGAACCTCGCACACGGCCGTGCCCGTTATCGCGCACACGTGTCCGGGGTAGAGAAAGGCATCCGCGCTGCCGACGAGGGCGTCGTAGGCACGCGGCATGGTGCGGTTGGCCGTAAGCAGGGAAAAATTCCCGGTGCCGCGTTCCCCAGCCTGCAGGACGGCGAGGCATTCCGCCGGGGTCGTCGTCTCAAAGCCGACGGAGAGGAAGACGACTTCACGGCCGGGTTCGGCATCCGCTATGGCGACGGCATCAAGCGGAGAATAGGCCATGCGCACGTCGGCCCCTCCGGACCGCGCCTCCGCGAGACTCATGTTCGACCCCGGCACGCGCACGAGATCGCCGAAGGTGCAAATAATCGCCTTTTTCTGGACCGCCAGCCAGACGGCCTCGTCGATATAGCTCGACGGCGTCACGCAAACGGGGCAGCCCGGACCCGAAATCATCCTGACGGACGGGGGCAGGAGATTGCGCAGGCCCAGGCGGAATATCTCGTGGGTATGCGTGCCGCACACCTCCATGATGCGTATGGGGGGGCCGTCGTAGGAGCGTATGACGGACTGCGCTCGGGCCGAAGTCGCATCCATCAGCGGATCTCCCCGGCAGGGGCGGCCTCTTTCACCGCGAGAACGGTCTCCATGACCTTGCGATTCTCCTCGGCGTCGTCGCAGGCTATCTTCGCGATGGCGACGCCGGCGTGCACCATGACGTAGTCGCCGGGTTCCAGATCCTGCAAAAGCCCCGCCGAAACCTCGCGCCGCGCTCCGGACGCATCGACGAGCGCCATGCCGCGGTCTATGCTGACGACCTTGCCGGAAAGTCCAACACACATATCACTGCCTCCCTTCGGATTTCGTCCGCTTCCTTTCGTCAAAAAAAGTTCCCGGGCACAGAGACTGTGCGGCGAACGGGTAATCATGCGGTTGTGCTCACGCGCCGCCGCGGGCGAGCCGCCACGCCGCCGCCACCGCCTGCCCCAGGGCGAGTCCGCCGTCATTGGGCGGAACAAGGGAATGCCGAAGCACCGTAAAACCGCCGGCCTCAAGCATGTGCGCGCACAGCGTCGTGAAAAGGCGGTTCTGGAAGACACCGCCGCTCAAGGCGCAGACGGAAACGCCCGTTTCCCCGCGCATGCGCACGCAACCCGCAACCACCATGCGGGCGAGGATGCGATGAAAACGCCAGGCGAGCATGTCGACGTCCAAGCCTTCCCTTTTCCATCGGGCGACGGCATCCGCAAGCCGCAGCGTCGGCAGGCGGAAAAGCATCCCGGCGTTGGCATCCCCCGCGGCGGCAGAATCCTCCGTCACCGGGGCGGCACTCTCCAGAAGCGGCCCATCCCAGGCGTCTCCGTCCGCCTCCAAGCCGTCCGTCACATCGGGCTTTCCATTGCGTTCAAGCCAGCGCTCAGCGGCGAACTGCAGCTGCATGGAAGCCTCGCCCTCATAGGTCACGCGCAGCCTCAGGCCCAGCATGGCGCTCACCGCATCGAAAAGGCGTCCGGCGCTCGTGGATGCGATGCTGTTCAGCCGCCGTTCCGTCAAAAGGGTTTGCATGCGGGCCTCTTCCGCGCCGCACAGGGCAAGATCCGCGCACAGTTCCCGGGCTGATTCCGTACCGTGCACCGCCTGAAGCATGGAGGCGGCGATGCGCCAGCCCTCGCGCACGGCGGCGTCGCCCCCTGTCTGCGGAAAAGGCATGACGCTCCCCATACGCGCGAAGGAGCCCGGATCCGCCAGCAGAAACTCGCCTCCCCAGACGGTGCCGTCCGTGCCGTAGCCTGTTCCGTCGAAGGAGACCCCGATGACCTTTCCGCAAAAATCATTCTCCGCAAGGCAGGAGACCACGTGCGCGAAATGGTGCTGGATCTCGATCACAGGCAGCCCCAGGGAGCGCGCGACGGCCACGGTGTTGTAGCGCGGGTGCCCGTCGCAGGCGACGACATCGGGTCGGATCTCAAG